>JAEEGG010000706.1_pt1 | contig 99332 bp, 81 predicted proteins | sample 9134161 | NCBI WGS metagenome assembly JAEEGG01 (sample SAMN16246543, study PRJNA631951) | gut metagenome | biome: gut microbiome; feature: rumen; material: CR-attached | host: Bos | place: Iran: Karaj | collected 2018-10
CCTTGGGAGGTCCATACCACAGATTTCGTGATGCTTGAGTTGCAGAGGGAGGGGCAACATGAAACTGTTGCTAAATACAAGGCAGACAAACGTCTTGTTGTTCCTGTCTTTGAGGCGAAAGAAATGTTGGAGATTGGAAATATGTTTCAGCAATATGTGAATAGGACCAATTTGTCTCTGACTGACTGCTCGGTATGGTATTATGCCAAGGTGAACAACTATATCCTTTTGACTGGTGATCGGAAGTTGCGAACTACTTCGGTTTTGGATGGTGTAGAGGTTCATGGCGTTATATATGTTTTTGATGCTCTTGTAGAGTTCGACATGATTTCCCGTCAGGTAGCGGTTGAAAAGCTGCAACAGCTATACATCATCAATTCTCGGTTGCCTAAAGAGGAAATTGATAAACGAATTAACTTGTGGAAAGCAGAGATAGTGAAATAGAAAGAAAAGATCTTCATACGGCTGTAGTCAGCGCTGAGGAGTTAGCTAGGATTTATATAAAATCTCGGCCAGATTTTCTTGGCATGGACATGGAGGAGGCAACTAATCATTGGAACCTTAATTATATTTTTGACTTCCTTTATCATGTAAGGAACTTGTCAGATATAAATCTTGCTATTGAATGGCTGGCAGGAAAGTGGGTAGACACACATCACTTTTATGATACGTACAATAATTTAAAAGACCCCAAACTCATTGAAGAACACCAGTGTTTTGTACTATCGCTGAAAGATATCAAAGACTCTCTTATTTCTCGCTTTGAGGCAGAAGAGCGTGAGGAGGCATTGAGGGTGCAGATGCTAATGGGATATAACACGACAACTGCAACAGAAGTTATGCCGGAAGAGGATGTGCCTCAGAAAAAATCAGATGAAACAGACTCCCCTCTTTTCGAGGAATCCAATTTTTCTGGCCTTTCAGAATATCACATCAAAGACCTGCCTGAAGATGTACGGAGAATCCTGACTTTCGACGATGATGAGACGTATTCGTTATTTGTAAAAAACATGAACGAAGACACTTGGCTAATGGTAAGTAGCAATAAAGGCAAATATTTAGATAGACTCAGGTTTGTATGCAACAAATTTGAGATTACCGCCAAGCATACTGACCGCAAACAGTTTGACAAGCTGTTGCATTATATCATTCCAAACCTTGGTGAGATTGGTAATTTGGAAAGTGCCATGAAGAAACAAACAGACTCCAACAACGACGCGAACTATAAATACTACGACAGTCCGGAATATTATCATCGTAGTAAATGTTATGATTTGTGTAAGGTCGGAGCGGAATTGGAAGAGTGCCTGACTCCAGTTCTCGAGAAAATACACCATAAGAAATGGAACATCAAGAAGACTCCACGATAATTGATATCAAGAAATCGTCTCTTTTGTCTTCATAACCTCAGCGATGTGCAGGAAACGGCAGGTCGCTCCGAATGGATTTCGTAACTTCGCGATGTATTTAAATAACCCCAATTATTCATCAATTTAAAACATCAAGAAGTTATGAGCAAGACAGTTAAAACAGTACTTAAAGTTCTCGGTTACATTATCGCAGCACTCCTCGGCGCAGCTGGCGAAGCCACTATGATGTAAGATGGCAGATGTATGATGTAAGATGTAAGACCTACGAGCTATGGAACAAAACAACGGCTTTAAAATCTCTCAGTATGCCTGTGCCGTGCTGCTCATCGTGAGCAGCATTGCACTCGTGGCTTATCAGGTAGTCGAGATAGATGACGTGGCAGGAGGACTGCTCTATTACGTCGCGCAGTCGTTCCTGCTGGCTGGTTCCATCTTCGGTCTCGACCAGTATATCAGAATCATTAAAAAGCATTATTATGAACACAACAATCAATGACATCGAACTCTCTCAGCACTTGGCTTCGCCGAGTGAGGCTGCGCTCAGCCATTCGAGCGAGCTCGATGGCCTTCGCTTATCGCCTCACTTTAAGCTGAGCGAGTTCCTCAACTTGGAGAAGCATCCCGACAACCTGCCAACGCCGCAGGTCGTATTTAACCTGAAGTATGGTTGCCTGTACCTGCTGGAACCTGCCCGACGTGGTGTTGGCCCCATCATCATCAACTCGGGCTACCGTAACGAGGCCTACAATCGGCAGGTCGGTGGTGTGCGAAACTCGCAGCACCTCACAGGTCAGGCTGCCGACATCCGCCCCAAGGACCCGCAGCAGTTCCTGCATTTGGTCGATTTTCTCCGCAACTGTCCCTATACCGACCAACTGCTGACCGGCCCTGGCTGGCTTCACATTTCTTGGGCGCCCTTCGGTCAGCCCCGCCACTTCGTCAGGATAGGATATTACAAGTAACAAACTCCCAGCAATACGAAGCCACACTTCGATCTTTAGTCGAAGAATTCGGAGTTGCGGGGTGTTGTTACTACGATTTGCTCGCTCTCGGCGAAAGGCTCTGGTATGTTTCCTGTCCGCCGGTTCCTGATAGGAAGATGATGGTGTCGATGAAATACAGGTGGCCGTCGTTCTCTATAAGAACGTTGCCATCAACAGCATCGAAGATGTCATGCTGACCGTTGGTATAATATCCACCATCGTCCTCTGCATGGAAGCCAAGACGCAGGAACTCGTCACGTATTTCCTGTTCCGTGGCAAGACGGGCTTCGGCAATAAAAGGCTGCACTAGAACAGCGCAGACATTTCCATCTTTGTTTTCAGCAAAGCCAATCATGCGATAGGCACAATCAGGAAAGTATTTGTTGTGTGCCTTGATACGTTCAAAGAAAGGGGTGAGATTGTCGTCGGAATAGCGGAAATCGTTCAGTTTGATGATTTCCGTACCATCAGTAGATAAATAAACTTCGTTTTCAGAACCACGGTCAAAGAAATCACCAAACTGGCTGCGGTCTTCGAACCAGCAGCCCTGTTCTTGTGCCCATTGTTTAAGCTTTACCAGTTGGACAGATTTGCAAGCCGTTGTTCCCGCAAGAGCCTTAATCTCTTCAAGGACTCCGTGCGCGAAAGCGGATGCGCTTTCCAGTATGCCACCTTCGCCATTTTCTCGGCATTCACCTTCTTGTGGTATTCGTTCAGTATGATCTCCATTCATTCTTACTTTAATAATTTGTGGCAAAGATAGCTCAAATATCTTAATCTTCCAAGTATTTAACCATTTATTTTCAGTTTTTTGTCAAAAAGATAATTACTTTCCAAACTTTTTCGTATCTTTGCAAACGGTTCGGGGAGAAATCCGGACTATAGTAAAGCATCAGCTATTATTTCGCGTATAGCCAAAAGCGTAGGAAACTGTTTGGAAATAAAATATCGCAAAGAAATAATATCTGGATAGGTGTCTGGACAGGACACCTTAGATTACATTTAATAGCGATGCATTCACACTTCGGTGTGGTGCATACTTATTAGTAATCTGGGGTTTCCTTCCTACGCTACCTCAAAGCTATACGCATAAGGTGTGCCACACTTTTTGCGTCTTGGCGTGATTGGATAGTATGGTGCCATAATAAACTTAAAGCATGATATGAACCAATCACAGTATAACCAATTATTCTCGTTCATCTGGAACATAGCCACAGATGTACTTGTCTATGCCTTTGAGAAAGGCGACTATAAGAAGATCATCCTGCCCATGATGGTGCTTCGTCGCATCGATGTGTTGTTGGAGCCGACCAAGCAGCAGTTGTTGACGCAGAAAGATTTGCTGGATAAGAACAATATTCAGAATCAGGACCCTATTCTATATAACGTGACGGGCTATCCGTTCTACAACACGTCGAAGTTTACGATGAAGACGCTGAAGAGCGAGACAGACCCTTTGCGATTGAAGATGAACTTCACGGACTACCTGAATGGTTTCAGTAAGGATGTGCAGGACATCATCGACAAGTTTAAACTTCGCCAAATGGTGGATAATCTGACCGAGGCTGAGCGTCTGGGCAGTATCATCGAGAAGTTTACAGACGACAAGATTAACCTCTCGAACAAACCCGTTTTAGATGATGAAGGCAACGTGCGACTGCCTGCTCTTGACAACCACACGATGGGAACCATCTTTGAAGAGCTGCTTCGTAGATTCAATGAGGAAAACAACGTGACAGAGGCTGGTGAGCACTTCACACCTCGCGACTATGTGAAGCTGTTGGCCGACCTTGCCGTAATGCCTATTGCAGATAAGATTACGGACAACACCTATCACATCTACGACGGGGCGTGTGGCACGGGCGGCATATTAACCATTGCTCAAGACCGTATTCAGGAAATAGCTAAGAAACAAGGGAAGCATGTTAATATCAACATCTTCGGACAAGAGTTGGAGCCTCATACCTTTGCCACTTGTAAGGCAGACCTTATGATTAGTGGTAATATCAAGGCTTTCCAATATCAGTATGGTGCAGAACAGCGTGAGTATATTGCTTATGACAGCACCATTTCTCGTGACGGGCATGCTGGAGAGACCTTCGACTTCTGTATCTCTAATCCTCCCTTTGGTACACCTTGGAAAGAGGATTTGAAGAAGCGTGGCTTAGACGAGAAGGACAAAAAGAAATTCACAGACAGTCGTTTCGAAGTCATAGACCATCATGGCAAGACCTATTCATTTATTCCTGACATTGGCGATGCGCAGATGATGTTCTTGGCCAACAACCTTTCTCGTATGCGTGAAGACACTCAGTTGGGAACACGTATTGTCGAAGTGCATAATGGTTCTTCACTCTTTACGGGCGATGCAGGCTCTGGTGCCAGCAATCTTCGTCAGTATATCATTGAGAACGATTTGCTGGAGGCTATTATTGCTATGCCAGAAAACGACTTCTATAATACCGGTATCGGCACTTATATATGGGTGGTGACCAATCGTAAGGAAGAGCGTCGTAAGGGCTATGTACAATTGATAGATGCCACAGATATTAAGTCACCTTTGCGCAAGAATCTGGGTAGTAAGAATTGTGAAACCTCTGAAGTCGATCGTGAGAAGATTATCAAATTGCTCATGGACTTTGAGGAAACGCCACAAAGCAAGATATTCCCCAACAACGAGTTTGGCTATTGGAGTGTGAAGGTGTACCAACCTCAGCGTGATGAGCAGGGTAACATCATTCGCAAGAAGGGCGTGCCTGTCATCGATAAGAAGAGCAAAGATACAGAGATTATTCCTTTCCGCTATGAAGGCGGCATTGAAGGCTTCTTCCAGAACGAAATACTACCATATAGCCCCGATGCTATTTTTGACAAGAATAGCATAGAGACTGGCTATGAACTCTCGTTCACCAAGTATTTTTATAAGCCCAAAGAATTGCGTAGTCTAAGCGAAATCAGTAGTGATATTCGAGCTATTGAAGAGCGCACGGATGGATTGTTGAACGAAATCTTAGGGAAGTAATATGGAAAGGTATAGTTCATACAAAGATAGTAATGTTTCATGGATTGGTATGATTCCTGAACATTGGGGAACGAAACAATTGCGTTCTTTCCTTACACTTTTCACGGAGAAGGGACATGGTGATTCTCAGTTGCTATCCGTCACTCGTGAACAGGGTGTCATTGAACGCGATAAGGAAGACAAAGAAGAAAATCACAATTTCGTGCCAGATGATTTAAGTGGATATAAATACATTGAAAAGGGAGACTTTGCTATCAATAAAATGAAAGCATGGCAAGGTTCATATGCTGTCTCTGATTATTGTGGAATTGTAAGCCCGGCTTATTTTACATGCAAATTAAAAGGTGTAAACAAAGAGTTCTTTAGCAGAGCTATACGAAGCAAAGCATATGTACCGTTCTTTACGCAATATTCAAAGGGAATAAGAGTAGGTCAATGGGATTTGAATCCTAATGCACTAAAGAGTATTCCATTTTTCCTTCCTCCTCTTGCCGAACAAGAGAAGATTGTAAGTTATTTGGAATGCAAAATCTCAAAGATAGATGCCTATTTGGCAGATAAGGAGAAAGAGATACGGCTTCTTCAAGAACTCAAACAGGAAACAATTTCCGAAGCCGTCACAAAGGGTTTGAATCCTAATGTGAAGATGAAAGACAGCGGTATCTCTTGGATTGGAATGATTCCTGAGCATTGGGGGCAATATCGATTTGCTACTTTATTTAAAGAAAAATCGATTTGCAATTTTGTGAATGAAGAATTACTTTCAGTATATCTTGATCGTGGAGTAATAAGATTCTCTGAAGATAATAGTAGAAGGACTAATCCTACCAGCAAGGATTTATCAAAATACCAATTAGTTGACATTGGAGATTTTGTTCTTAATAATCAACAAGCTTGGAGAGGTTCTGTTGGAGTTTCCCAATATCGTGGAATAATTAGTCCTGCATACTTTATTTTTACAATGTCTCCAAGGATAGATAGAGAATTTGCCAATTACTTACTTCGTTCGACTTCTTATGTAGCCTATTATCATGTTTGTTCCAAAGGTATAGGCTCCATACAAAGAAATTTAGACTGGAGTGCATTAAGGCAGAAAAGAATAGCAATTCCGCCTCTTGATGAGCAACGAGCCATCGTATCCTACATCGAAGAAAAGTGCCAGAAGACAGATACTCTGATAACGGAACTTCAGGCAGAGATTGACCACCTGAAGGAATATAAGCAGCGCCTAATCGCTGATGTGGTAACAGGACAAGTGAACGTACAAAACGAAATATAAATAATAGTGAGCCTATGCCTACGAACCTAAGTGAAATGAACCTCGAAGAGACCATCCTTGCCTATCTGAGAGACAAGCAGGGATACGAAGAGGGAACAACAAATGACTACGTTAAAGACTACGCTCTGGATACGGAGCGAGTAAAGCGATTCTTGCTTTCTACTCAGAAGAAGAAAGTGGAGAATACGGCATGCTTCAGTAATGAGATATCAGAACGCAGGTTCTTTACGGAGTTGGCAAAGCAATTAGCTAATCGTGGTGTGACGGATGTGATGCGAAAAGGATTCCGCTTTATATCGGAACTCTTCGACATGTACTATCCGTTGCCCTCAGAACTGAATCCGACGGCTCAGGAACTATATAAGAAAAACATCTTCTGCGTGACGAAGGAGTTGGCATATAGCAAGGAGAATGACAATCGCATAGACTTGATGGTGTCGCTGAACGGTTTGCCCCTCATTACGATGGAACTGAAGAACCACTACACAGGGCAGACGGTGGAGAATGCCGTGAAGCAATACCAGACAGATCGCGACCCTAAGGATCCCTTGTTGGCTCCCAAGCGTTGTGCCGTACACTTTGCTGTGGATGATGACGACATCAAGATGTGTACTTGGCTATGCGGAAAAGGGTCATGGTTCCTGCCATTTAATAAAGGTGTGAATGGGGGTGCTGGTAATCCTGTTAATCCGAATGGTGTTCGAACGGCTTATCTATGGGAAGAGATATTGCAAAAGGAATCGCTGAGCGATATCATCGAGAATTATGCGCAGGTAGTAAAGCGCCTTGACCCAAAGACGAACACGGAGAAACAAAGTGTGGTGTGGCCTCGCTACCATCAGCTGGATTGTGTGCGCAAATTGTTGGCAGAGACAAAGGCTAAGGGCGTAGGACAACGTTTCCTGATTCAGCACTCGGCAGGTTCAGGAAAGTCGAACTCCATCACGTGGCTGGCCTATCAGTTGGTGGGACTATTGGATGGAACACAGGCGTTGTTGGATAGTGTCATTGTGGTGACAGACCGCGTGAATCTGGATACTCAGATTAAGAACAATATCGTGGCCTTCAAACGCCTGCAGAACTTGGTAGCTTGGGCAGATAGTGCCCAGTCGTTGAGAGAGCATCTGGAAAGTGGCAAGAAGATAATTATCACCATAGTGCACAAGTTCCCATTTATTTTGGAGGCTATAGGCACGGAACTGAAACATAAGCGATTTGGTATTATTATTGACGAGGCACACTCGAGTCAGAACGGTTCGCTGAGTGCCAAGATGAATATAGCGCTGAGTGGTAATGCGGGTGACGACGAAGAGGATTTGGAAGATCGTCTGACGAAAATCATTGAGGGCAGGGAAATGGTGAAGAATGCCAACTACTACGCATTCACAGCCACACCTAAGAACAAAACACTTCAGATGTTTGGCACAGCCTATCCCAAACCGGATGGCGAGATAGAGCATCGCCCCTTCCATGAATACACCATGAAGCAAGCTATCGAAGAGGGCTTCATCATGGATGTGTTGGCTCACTATACCACTTATAACAGCTTCTACAAAATCATTAAGTCTGTGGAAGACGACCCTGAGTTTGACAAGAAGCAGGCATCGAAGAAACTGCGTGCCTTTGTTGAATCTCAGCCTGAGACGATACAGCAGAAGGCCAGTATCATCGTAGAGCACTTCCATACGCAGGTAATAGATAAAGGTAAGGTTGGTGGTCAGGCAAGGGCTATGGTGGTAACAAGCAGCATTTTGCGAGCCATAGAATTCTATTATGAAATCAAACGCTTATTGGAAGAGCGCAAGAGTCCATATAAGGCCATCGTTGCTTTCTCAGGAGCGAAAGAGTATGGAGGCAAGAGCGTTACAGAGGCTGACATCAACGGATTCCCCTCAAAAGACATTGAGGAGAATATGGAGCATGACCCATATCGCATATTGGTGGTAGCAGACAAGTTCCAGACTGGCTATGACCAACCTTTGCTGCATACCATGTATGTCGATAAGGTGCTGACGGACGTGAAAGCCGTTCAGACACTATCTCGTCTGAATCGTTGTCACCCCAAGAAACGAGACACCTTTGTGCTGGATTTCTGTAACGATGCTGATAGCATTCAGCAGAGTTTTCAACGTTTCTATAAGACAACCATTCTTTCTAAAGAGACAGATCCCAACAAACTTAACGACCTGATTGGAGAGGTTGAGGATGCTAATATCTATATGGAAGAAGAGGTCAAAGAACTGAATGAGAAATATTGGTCTGGAGCATCAAGAGAATCAATTGACCCCATTATCAATTTGGCTGTTGAGAGATTCAGAAAGCTGGACGACAATGCGAAGATACGCTGTAAGAGTAGCATGAAAAGTTTCTGCCGTACTTATCCGTTCATAGCCGCAGTTATGCCATTCAAAAGTATTGAGTGGGAGATGCTGAACACCTACTATTCTCTGTTGGTCACCAAGCTGCCAAAGCTGAAGAATGAAGACTTTACAGAGGGTTTGATAGAGGCTATTGACTTTGACCAATATCGCATTATCAAGAATGAAGAACAAAAGATAGAACTGGAGAATAGAAATACTGAAATAGACCCGATTCCTGTGGGTGGCCCTAAGGCTCCATCACAGCCGGATATGGCTAAACTGAGCGATATTTTGGATGAGTTTAACAGCATTAATTGGCAGAATATTGAATTGGCAAAGAAACAACTCGACGAGTTGCCTGAACGATTGGCTACTGATGTGACCTTTGTTAATGCTGCCAAAAACAGTAATAAGGAAACGGCCATGCAGCAATGTGCAAGTTCGCTGATGATGATTGTGGCGCAGATGCTGAGTGAGAATACGGAGTTCTGCAGGAATTATCTGGATAATCCGGATTTCATGAACTTCATCAATTTACGAGTGTTTGAGACCGTTTATAAAGGTCTTACCGCTAAGCTTCGTCATGTAGAGGATGATAGAGAGGTGCGCAACCTGATATTTGATTTGCTGCACATGAATCGTGAAATAAGCGATTTGAGCATTCAAGAAGAAGTTATCAAGAAGTTTGGCGAGAAATATGGAGGTATGACGCTCAACGACTGGCGTCATATTATCGAAGAATATACGCCAATGATTCGTGAAAATGTGAAGGATGTTGTTTCAGAAGAAAATGCTAAAACTATACAAATGAATTACCCAATGGCAGCTGAAGAATAACTCCACCACAAAATGGAGGAACTGAGCGTATGAGATACTTAATCTATAATTATTTGAGACTACGAATAATTTGGTCTATATATTCCTCAGAAACATTCTTTATTTCCTTCTTGTCGTAAATGGTAAGCAGGTTAATACACGTGTCTGTCGCCTCTACTACCACATTGAGAGTGATGATTCTCAATCCGCCACGTTTACCCCCACCTTTGCTTTTTACTCCAAGACGGATTTTGCGTTTGCCGCCTCCCAAAGAAACTCCTGCTTCTGGATTCTCCATCAATTCATATTGCAAATCATTAATATCATCGGCAAGAGAACGGTAACGCTTGGCCAAACGCTTTGCTTGGCGCAGAAATTCTTCAGTATAGTTGAAGGTTACCATAGACTGCTATGCTTCTGCTCTAAGTTCCTCAACCAACGCATCGAGAGATTTCAGATTCTTACCTGCAAATTGCCCTTCTTGGGCTTCATTGAAGCCTTTTGTAATAGTTTCCGTTATAAAGGCTTTCTCAGCTTCAGCATCAGTAGAGGATGTAACCATTCTGTCAATAGTTACGCCTTTTATTGCCCCAAGAATTTTTTTCAAACTTGGGAGAAGACTTACATCCTCAATATTCAATACAATCTGTGTCATATTACTTCTGCTTATAATTCCGCTGCAAAATTACAAAAAAATGAGCGAAATGCAAAACAAAACGATGGAAATTCGTAGAATGACTTGGGTGGAGTAAAAGTTTACCGGCACTAAACTGGAGGTTTAATGCCGGTAAAATGAAGGTTTAGTATCGGTAAACTTGAGGTTTAAAACCGATAAACTGTGGGGTTACTTCTTGATGCGATAGATGCGGAACGACATGGCGGGCAGCTGGTCGCTGATGACTGTCTGCTTCTTGTCAGCCGTACAGGCGATGGAGCCCTTTTTCGGCGTGATGAGTTCTGGACGCTGGATGCTGTTCTCGTCGTCCATACCGCTGTGGCTCAGGGTGATGGTCTCTGCTGTGGAGGCACCTGTCAAGTCCTTCAGGTTCAGCGTGATGGGCTGTACGGTCTTCGACGTGTTGGCCACCTTGACGATGACCTCGTTGGTGTTCTGGTCGAAGGCTGCTGACGCAAAGAGTCCGTTCTGTCCTTCCTGATTGGCAACGGGTACACCGATGGTCTTCTTACCCTGCTGCTTGGGCGTTGTCAACGGCAGCACGTGAGTACCCTTGTTGGTGGCGTAGAGCTGCTGGACGTAGTAGCTGACGGTCTTGAACATCTGCGTCTGGTCGTACCATATCTGGTCGGGACGCCATTGCCAGCCTTCTACGTGGGCAAAGAGTGGGGCGGGGGTCGTCATGTGGACGATGTCGGCATTGCGCTCGAAGCCGGTCATGTGGGCAGCCTCGAGGATGGCAGCCTCGTAGTGGTTCCACTTCTTTCCCCTGCCGTGACAGGCATATTCGCCAGCAAACACCTTAGGACCCTTTCGGTCGTAGGAGTCGTAACGCAGTCCGTGACTGAGGAACCATTGTTCGTCGCGATAGTAGTGCTCGTCGTAAAGGTCCACCTTCAACTCCTTCATGCGAGGCTGTAGCAGATCAAAGTCCCATCCCTCAGAGTTAGGGCCTGTGGTGCCGATGAGTTTCAGGTTGGGATACTTGGCACGCAGGGCATCGCTGAACTTCTTTAGACGCTCGGTAAAGACTGGGCCGAATCCGCCATGTTTCTCGTCGTAGTCCCATTGCTCGTTACCCACACCCAAGAATTTCAGGTTGAAAGGAGCGGGATGTCCCATGTCGGCACGCAGCTTGCCCCACTTGGTGTTGACATCGCCGTTGGCAAACTCCACGAGGTCGAGGGCGTCCTGGATATAGGGTCCCAGGTCGTCGAGGGCTACGTGGACACCTGGCTTAGTGGGGTCAGGATTCTGGAACTGACAGCTCAGTCCGCATGAAATGACGGGCAGGGGCTCTGCGCCGATATCCTCAGCGAGTTGGAAGAACTCGAAGAAGCCCAATCCGTACGACTGGTAGTAGTCTGGGAAGTAGCGATAGTCGAAGGTATGCTCCCAGCGGTTCTGGTTCAGCGGACGGTTTTCTACTGGTCCGACGCTATTCTTCCACTGGTAGCGCGTATCGAGGTCGGTACCCTCAACGATGCAGCCGCCAGGGAAACGGAAGATGCCTGGATGCAGGTCTTCCAGAGCCTGAGCCAGGTCGCGACGCATGCCGTTCTCGCGATTCTTGTAGGTGTTGACGGGGAAGAGCGATACGTGTTCCAGAGCCACGCTGTTGCCACCCTTGAGGAAGATGCGCAACTTGGCACGCTTCAGGTCGATGTTCGACTTCAGTTCGACGCTGTACTTCTTCCAGTCCTTCGATGCAATGTCGATGGTCTGTTCGGCAAAGGTCTGATTTTCGCGCATCGTGCTTTCGTCAATCAGCTGAACGCGGATGGCGCCGCTGCCCTTGGGTGCCTTGGCCCATACGGAGAAACGGTACTGCTCGTTCTTCTTGACACCAATGCCGAAGAAGCCCTCGTTGGTGAGACCCGTGCGACGATCCCTGTGGTCTGGGGCGCTGAGCACCACATAATGGGGACAACGCTCAAAAGGACCGTCATCCTTGACGTCGACACAGCCGAAAGCCTGCCAACCCATCAGGTGCTGGGGGAATTCGAACGAGCGGTTCTTGACCAATTCGCCATACAAGCCGCCATCGGCAGCATAGTTGATGTCTTCAAAGAAGATGCCGTACATGGTTGACTGGATGGGAGCTCCCAACTTTCGTGTACTTACGTCGAGTACGTTTTGCGCATGAACTGCCATTGTGGTTGCCAGTAATGCACTAATGAGATGTTTTTTGTTCATAAAATCTTATAGTAGTTAGTGATAATTATGCAATGTTCCGACAAAATTAGTTAAAAAGAAGCAATAATGCAAGGAAATTCAAAAAAAAGTATTACTTTTGTGATTAATAATTCAATTATCAGCTAATAAATATAGGTATGAAACGAATTTTAGTAGCAGAAGACAACGACAGCAACTGGATGCTGATGACCTATGTATTGAAGAGAGATTACGAGCCCGTGCGTGCGAAAAACGGTCAGGAAGCTGTGGAAATGGCTTTGACTGGTGACTACGCTTTGGTGATTATGGACTTGAAGATGCCCGTCATGGATGGTCTGGAGGCTACGCGCCAGATAAAGGCCACGATGCCCCAGCTGCCCATCATCGCCCTTACCGCCAATGCTTTCGACAGCGACCGTCAGTCAGCATTCGAAGCAGGTTGCAACAACTTCATGTCGAAACCCGTCAGCGCAGAGAAATGCCTGAAGATGATAGCCGACTATCTCGGAGAGAAGTAAGAGGGAAGAAGTAAGAGGGAAGAAGTAAGGGCTTACTTGAACTTACACGGAATCCAGAACCAGAAGGTTGCACCTTGACCTTCTATGCTCTCTACGCCTATCTTGCCACGGGCTGCATCGACAACGGCCTTGCAGATAGACAGTCCTAAACCAGGGCTCTGCTCTTGTACGAAGGTGTGCTTGTCGCTTAGCAACTGGAAGATGTTCTCCTTCAGGTCTTGTGGTAAACCGTCTCCCGTGTCCTTAACCTCGACGTAGAGGCCATGATTCTGCGCCTTGTAGCTCATGGTGATGCTGCCCTGCGTGGTATGCTTGACGGCATTGCTCAGAAGATGCATGGTGACTAGTCGCAGGTGATTGGGGTCTGTGAGCGCTATCAGTTCCTGCTCAGGGGCATTAACCTGTATGGTCACACCCTCTTTTAGGTCTGGTCTTACCAGATTTACATATTCGTCCATCAATTGTTTGAGGTCGCAGTCTACCGTTTGGAATTCGACGTTGCTGCCCTCGAAATCCGACAATTGTAACAGTTCGTTGATGAAGTAAAGCAGTTGCTTGCCATTGCCATGAATCTGGTTCAGCATCTCTTGCTGGTCAGCTGCCGACAAGGCTCCTTCAGGCATGGAACGCATCATGTCGCTGAAACCGATGATGGCGTTGAGTGGTGTGCGCAGGGCATGACTCACGTTGGCCAGGAAGACTATCTTCAGCTGTTCGGACTTCTGCGCACGTCGCATTTCGCGATGCAGACGATGTGAGTGGATGCGTTGTTGCACATGTAGGGCTATGAGCGCCAAGAAGCAGAGAATGCCTAATGCCCACCATACCCAATGAGGCATCTCGAAACTGCCCAGCTTCGAAATATAGTCGCCATAAATCTCGTCGATAATGCCCTCTGCCTCCATCTTCTCCAGTTCACGGTCGATGGCACGTATCAGGTCGCGGTCCACGCTGACATAGCAGTATTCGCGGGGAGTCAGCGTCAGGTCTTCAGCCTTGAGGTTCGTCAGTTCCTGCTCGTGGATATGGTATTTGGCCTGATAGCGGAAACAGATGACAGCATCGTATCGTCCTCCGCTCAGGTCGCGCAATGCCTTGGGAAGGTCGCGTACGACGTGGAGCACCGCACCAGCGTTGGTAAGCGTATCGGTAATGGGACGGCTGGCCATATAGGCAATGTGCTTACCCTCCAGGTGGCGCATGTCGAACTGTTCGGACTCGTTGTCGCGATACACTACCTGATAATAAAGATGGAATACGGCGCGCGAGTAGTTGACGATGCTCTTACGATAGGGCGAGTAGACCATCATACCGAGTTTTACACGTCCGTCAAGAATGTCGTCCTTGATATTTTCCCAAGTATTGGGACTGTAGGTGTATGGAATGTTCAGGCGTTTCATCAACACCTGTGTAAACTTAACGTCCAGACCTTGGGGCAGTCCGTTGTCATCGACATACTCCATTGGTGCATAGTCCAAATCCAAACCTATCTTCAGGGGTTCAAACTTGGTGTAGCCTAAGTTCTCTGCTTTTGCAAGGTTTGTCAGGCTGAGTAGTAACAGGCAAAGGCTCAGTAGTCGGAACTTCATACGCTGCAAAGATACGAATAAAGTTTCAAACTACAATGCCTTTCCTGTAGAAATGTTCTTACATATAGCCTAACCAGCGCAGAATATCGTTCAAATTGGCTGCTACCATCAATAAAATGAGGATACCGAAGCCCACATATTCTGCCTTGATCATAAAGTTCTCCGATGGTTTCCTGCGCGTAATCATCTCGTAGAGCAGGAACAACACGTGACCACCGTCCAGAGCGGGGATGGGCAGGATGTTCATGAAGGCGAGGATGATACTGAGGAAGGCTGTCATCTTCCAGAACATATACCAGTCCCACATGGGGGGGAACAGGCTGCCGATGGCTCCGAAACCACCCAACGACTTGGCACCTTCAGCGGTAAAGATGTATTTCATGTCGTCAACATACGATGCCAGCACGTTCCAGCCATACTTGATACCTGCGGGGATGCTCTCAAGGAAGCTGTACTCAACGGTCTTGGGCTGATAGAGACCTGCCAGGCTCTTCACGACAAAGCCGAGCTTCAGGTCTGGGGTCAGCGTGACCTCCGTCGTATCGCTCTTGGCTTCGTTGCCATAGACAAGGGTAATGGTACGGGCCTTCAGACTGTCAGCACTGGTCTGCGAGGTCAGCAGCATATCCTGACGACGGCCCAGCTGGTCGACGAACTCGTTGTATGAGTCAATGGGAGCATCGTTGACGGCAAGGATCTTGTCACCCTTCTGCATGCCAATCTTAGCGGCTGGCGTACCAGGCAGCACGCTGTCCACGACGGCAGGCATCAACGGACGCACAAAGGCGGGGTCGGCCTTAATCATGTTCAGCATGTTAATCTCGCCAGGCAGCGAGATGCTCATGGACTTGCCGTCACGGACAATGTCGACACGCTTGGCTTCCGAGATGTCACGATAGAGGTTGGCACCAAACTCCTTGAACTCGCCCTTCTCAGTACCTATCAGGATGTCGCCGTCCTTGAAACCGTACGACTTGGCCTCCTGATTGAACTTCATACCCAGCGTCATGTCCTTCACGGGGATATACGTGTCGCCCCAATGGAACAGAATCATCGAGTAGATGAACAAGGCCAACAGGAAGTTTACCAACACACCGCCAATCATGATGAGCAGGCGCTGCCACGTAGGCTTGGTGCGGAACTCCCAAGGCTGCTCGGGTTGTTTCATCTGCTCAGTATCGAAACTCTCGTCAATCATACCGGCTATCTTGCAATAGCCACCCAGGGGAATCCAGCCGATACCGTACTCCGTATCGCTCTTCTTGGGCTTGAACTTAAACAGGCTGAACTTCCAGTCGAAGAAAATATAGAACTTCTCGACCCTTACGCCGAAGAGCTTGGCAAAGAAGAAGTGACCACCCTCATGCAGGAATACCAGTATCGTGAGGGCCAATACCAGCTGTAATACTCTTATTATAAAAACTTCCATTATTAATTATTTTACCTTTTTACTTTTTATCTTTTTACCTTTTCATGAGTTCTGTTGCTATGCGACGTGCTTCTGCGTCTGTCTGGATATACACGTGGTAGTCGGGATTCTTGCTGAACGTACAACGCTGCATGGTTTCGGCAATGATGTCGCTCATCTCGAGGAAGCCACACTTGTCTTCCAGGAATCCGCGATTGACGATTTCGTTGGCTGCATTCACGATACACGGCATGTTGCCGCCCCTGTCAATGGCCTCAAAAGCCAGAGCCAGACAGCGGAACTTCTTCAGGTCGGGCTCGAAGAACTCCAGCTTCTGGGCAAAGAAGTCCAGACGGTCGCCACTCAACGGCAAGCGCTGGGGAAACGAGAAGGCATACTGGATGGGCAGTCGCATGTCGGGCACGCCTAATTGCGCCTTCACGGCACCGTCGTGGAATTGTACGGCACTATGCACAATGCTTTGCGGATGTACCAGCACCTGAATTTGACGGGCATCGACACCAAACAGCCACTTGGCCTCTATGACCTCGAAACCTTTGTTCATCATCGAGGCAGAGTCAATGGTAATCTTCGCACCCATGTCCCAGGTTGGATGTCGCAGGGCGTCGGCTTTGGTCACGGTCTCCAACTGTTCCATCGTGAAGTTGCGGAACGGACCGCCCGAGGCTGTCAACAGTATCTTTTCTATCGGATTGTCGTCTTCGCCCACCAGACTTTGGAAGATGGCGGAATGCTCGCTGTCGACGGGCAGGATAGGGGTGTGGTACTGTTGTGCCAGTTGCAGTATCAGTTCGCCAGCCACCACCAGCGTCTCCTTGTTGGCCAATGCGATGGCCTTGCGTGCCTTGATGGCGTGAATGGTTGGCGACAGGCCTGCAAAGCCCACCATAGCAGTCAGCACCATGTCGATGGGCTGCGCCTCTACGATTTCGTCGAGGGCTTGCTTGCCGGCATACACCTTGACATCGGGCAGGTCGCTCATGAGCTGCTTCAACTCGTCGTAGCGCTGTTCGTTGGCAATGACGATGGCGGCAGGCTTGAATTTGTGGGCTTGCTCTGCCAGCAGTTCCACCTTGTTATTAGCTGTCAGACAGTATACCTCGTACAGGTCGCTATGCTCCTCGATGACCTCCAGAGCCTGTGTACCTATCGAGCCTGTAGAACCTAAAATGGCTATTTGTTTCTTCTTCATATATCTAATAATCCTTTGGGGATGTTCATTGTTATTGTCCTGTGTTCCGCGTCGATGTCCTCTATCAACTCATCATTGGCAGGAATCAGCGCGCCGTCCTCCAGTTCAAAGAGCAGGTTGATGGTGCTGTCGTCAATGGCGGCAATGTTTCCAATCGTTTTGCCATTGGAGGCATCTACGATTTCAAAGCCAACTAACGACGCCAGCGAAGGCACGTCATCAGCCTCTTCCGCCAGAGCTCGTGGGAAATACACGTCGCATCCTGTCAACTCCTGAGCACGCTGTTGCGTGTCAATATCGCAGAACTTCACCAGACAGACCGAGTCATTACGGAAACGGTATTCCTCCATGAAGAAAGGCACCAATATGCCGTCGATGTCCAATACCAGATAGTCGGCATCCACGCGGTCGAAGATGTCGTCGTCGAACAGGAACGACACCTCGCCCTTCACACCGTGAGCCTTACCCAGACGGCCTATCTTGTAAACTTCTTCCTGTCTGATCATATTCTTTCTATCTTGGCGCCGAGGGCATTCAGACGATGCTCGATATTCTCGTAACCACGGTCTATCTGTTCGATGTTACTGATGAGGCTCGTACCGTTGGCGCTCATGGCGGCTATCAACAAGGCGATACCTGCACGAATATCGGGACTCGACATCCTGCTGCCACGCAACTGGCGCTGGCGGTCGTGACCTACAACGACGGCACGGTGGGGGTCGCAGAGAATAATCTGTGCGCCCATATCTATCAGTCGGTCAACGAAGAACAGGCGACTCTCGAACATCTTCTGGTGGAACAGCACGCTGCCACGGGCCTGTGTGGCCACCACGATAAGCACGCTGAGCAAGTCGGGTGTCAGTCCTGGCCATGGTGCATCGGCCAGCGTCATGATGGTACCGTCGATAAACGAGTCCACCACGTAATGCTTCTGGCGTGGAATATACAAGTCGTCGCCATCTTCCTCCACCTTCACACCCAGACGACGGAAGGCATCGGGAATAATGCCGAGGTCCTTCAGCGAACAGTCCTTGATACGTACACCGTCGCCACACATCGCTGCCATACCGATAAACGAGCCCACCTCAATCATATCGGGCAACAGCTTGTGCTCGGCACCCTTCAGCACCTTCACACCCTCGATGGTCAGCAGGTTCGATCCGATGCCACTAATCTTGGCACCCATCTGGCTCAGCATGTGACACAACTGCTGCACGTAGGGTTCGCAGGCTGCATTATAGATGGTGGTCGTACCTTCGGCCATCGTGGCTGCCATGATGATGTTGGCCGTACCCGTTACTGAGGCCTCGTCCAACAGCATGTAGGTACCCTTTAAGCCGTTCTCTGCAGAGCAGAGTGTGGCGTTGCGAATTGCTTTTGACTTGGGGCTTTTGGCAAAAATCTCATAGACGCTGCGGTCTTCTAATTGACGGAACTTGGCACCTAGTTTCTGGAAACCTAAGAAGTGCGTATCCAGGCGTCGGCGGCCAATCTTGTCTCCACCGGGCTTGGCAATGACAGCCTTGCCCATGCGTGCCAGCAGCGGACCAATCATCATTACTGAACCACGCAGCTGGGCACATTTCTCCACGAATTCGTCGCTCTCGAGAAATTCCATGTTCAGCTCGTCAGCCTGGAAGGTATAGCTGTTCTCCTTCTTCGAAACCTTCACGCCGATGTCGCTCAGCAACTGGATGAGGTTGTTGACGTCACGGATGTTGGGGATGTTGTGGATGGTTATCGCTTCGCTAGTCAGCAACGTGGCACAAATCACCTGCAGGGCCTCGTTCTTAGCACCCTGAGGTCGTATTTCACCACTGAGCAGGTGTCCGCCTTCTATTCTGAATGATGCCATAGGTTACTTCTTCTTTTTCTTCTTGCCATTGGCACTATCTGGAACGATGGGGTCTACACGGTCAAGACGGAACTTCGACAGGTCTATCTGAATCTTGCCGTCAGTAAAGCGTGCCAGGTCGTCGGCAATGCGCTCGTCGTCCATCGAACCGTGTCCCCAAGTCACCAGGTCGCGCTTCATCTGGTTGGCAGTAATGCGCACCAGTTCGTCGCGCTCAGGACCCTCGGGCATGGTCTTCAACTTCTCAAACACCTCGACCACCAGTCGTCCGTAGTGACGTATACGGCTGATGTTCTCACTCGTGGGGTGAGCCATGGGCTGCGGTTTGGTGCTGATTTTCTCGGCTTCGCTGACGTCGTAGGGCCAGTCAATGTCTAACTGTCCGCGACTCATCAGGAAGAGGTGGTTCCACAGCGTCTGCTCGTAGTCTTCCGACTGGCGTATCTGCGGATTCTTCATCTCCATCTGTCTGATGATGGATTTAGCACAGCGCATGCGCTCCTCCTTCGTGGGCAGGCCGATGGCCACATCCACCATTTTCTGTATCTCACGACCGTATTCCGACAGCACAAGCTTCTCGCGTTGTGTGTTATAGTCTAATCCTTTTATATCCATAATTACTTCTCTAACTTCTTTAACTTCTCAAAGCAGCGGCTTTGCCTTAATGGCAACAAAGTCCTTCAGATAGAACGGTACGAAGTAAGCCACGTCTTCCGTCTGTTCGTTCAGGAAACGCTTCTCGGCCAGCGGCATCATCCATTTCGCCAGCGGTTCTATACCCTCTATCAGGTGTGCGTTGGGGTGGTTGATAGTCTCCATACACTTCTGGGCACCGTTGCCGAAAAAGTACACAGGATGCTCGTCCAGCCAAGCTTTGTATGTATCTTCTGTCACCACGTCGGCCTTCACCTCCCTCACCGTCTTCAGTCCTCGGTCGTAGAGGGCGGAGTATGCCTCCATCCTTCTGGCGTCAATCATCGGACACAGCAGGGCGTCGTCTTCCTGTATCGTCTCTCGCAGCAGAATAGGGACACACATCAGTTCCAGCGTCGGCACCGCTATCAGCTTCAGATTCCTGCCGTAGCAGATGCCCTTTGCCATCGATACGCCGATACGCAGCCCTGTGTACGAGCCTGGGCCGCAACTCACGGCAACGGCATCAAACGGAATGCCGTGGCTGTCCGTAAAGCTCAGCGCCTTGTCCACCATCGTCCCCAAGTGCTCAGCACCAGCTCCGCGGTCGCCCTCAGCCTTCTGGTCGAAGATGCATTGTCCGTTCTCGCTGACAGCCACCGAACACACGTTCGTCGACGTCTCTATATGTAGTATACAAGCCATTTTCTTTATACCTTATTATTTTAAGGTGCAAAAGTACAAAAAAAAGAGCGAAATACCAAATTTATTTGAAAAAAAGAGAGACGAGCCCTCCGACTTGCCCCTCTTCTCTGGAGAGAAGAATAAAGCCCCAAGTTTTACCTTGGAGCTTTGAATCTGTTCATTCCTGCGGAGAGAACAATAAAGCCCCAAGTTTTACCTTGGAGCTTTGAACCTGTTCATTCCAGCGGAGAGAACAGGATTCGAACCTGCGAGCCAGTTTTGCCGGCTACACGCTTTCCAGGCGTGCCTCTTCAACCACTCGAGCACCTCTCCTTGCGATTTGCGACTGCAAAGGTACAAATTAAATTTGAATTCCGAAAACTTTTTGCACATTTTCGTTCGTTTGGCGACAGATTTCTTTTTCGCTGACACCATAGGTTTCAGCCAGTCGGGTGATGACGTGACGAATGAAGGCTGATTCATTGCGCTGACCACGCATAGGAACGGGTGCCATATATGGTGCATCGGTCTCGAGAACGATGCGGTCTAAAGGAACAACGGCAGCAAGGGTGTCAGGCAGGTGACTCTTCTTGAACGTTAGTACACCACCAATGCCTAACACGAATTGGGGAAACTCCAACAGCTGAAGAGCCTCCTGTTGGTTGCCTGTAAAGCAATGGAACACGCCGCCTGGTAACTCGTGCGCGTACTTCTTAATAATGGCTACCATCTCGTTTTGTGCTTTGCGGCAGTGAATCATCAAAGGCAACTGTAACTCGACGGCCCAGCGTACTTGTTCCTCGAAAGCCTCTAACTGCTCATGCTCGAATTCGCGGCTCCAATAGTAGTCGAGACCGACCTCGCCGATGGCGATGGATGATGGTTGATGGTTGAGAATGCTTTTTATCGTAGCAAGCTGGTCGCGCCAGTCGGCACGAACCTCTTCTGGGTGGAGGCCGAGCATGGGACGGCAATAGTCAGGATACTGGCGGCAGACATCGAGGACCGTTTGGCATGAGGCGACATCGATAGCGGGCAGAAAAATCTGACGACAGCCTGCCTCTTGGGCTCGCTGAATAACGACGTCGCGATCTTGTGCGAATTCTTCGCCGTCTAAATGACAGTGCGTATCTATGAAATTAAACATTTACTTTTTGCGGTGGAGGAGTTCGTCCATATAACTACTAAGGGCCTGCTTACGTTCGGCAGGAACGTCGATTTGTGCCAATGTCTGACGTGCCTGTTCGAAATAGTAGTTAATCTTTTCCTCGCAGAGTTGACGGATGCCAATCTCATTGTAGAGGCGTGTAACCTCAGCCACCTTTACTTCACGATTGAACGTCTTGGCATTAATCCATCGGGAGAGTTCGGCACGCTGCTTGTCATTAGCACGGTTGTAGGCGTTGATAAGCATGTACGTCTTCTTGTTGCAGGTAATATCGCCACCAATGGCCTTGCCGAACACCTTGGGGTCTCCATAGACATCGAGCAGGTCGTCTTGCAGCTGGAAGGCGAGTCCAATCTGTTCTCCTAAACGATACATGCGGTCGGCATCGGCTTGAGGGGCATCGGCCAGAATGGCTCCCATCTTCAGCGCACAGGCCAAGAGCACGGAAGTCTTCAGACGAATCATTTCAATATATTCGTCCTCAGTGACATCATTGCGCGTCTCGAACGCCATGTCGTACTCCTGTCCCTCGCCAATCTCGAGGGCGGTAATGGTGAAGAGGTCGAACACTTGCTGTAACTTGTCGGCAGGCACTTGGGCCACACGCTGGTAGGCCAGTACGAGCATGGAGTCACCTGACAGGATGGCCTTGTTGGCATCCCACTTTTTGTGGACTGTCTGATGCCCGCGACGCATGTCGGCATTATCCATGAGGTCGTCGTGCAAAAGGGTGTAGTTATGATAGGTTTCCAAGCCAATGGCAGGCATCAGGATGTCTTCAGGCTGTTCGCGCCACAGGTTGTAGCCTAACAGAGCCAATACGGGACGGATGCGTTTGCCGCCGATGGCCAGCACATATTGTACGGGCTCGTAGAGTGAAGCAGGCTTGCGGTCGTAGGGCAGACTTGAAAGGAAGTCGTTGACGCGCTGGAGAATTTGGTCGGAACTTAACTGTTTCATGTTTATAAGTTGTTATTTATAATTTAAAGACAATAGGAATGCACACCTTGGTGCGACAGGGCTGGTCGTTCTGAATGCCTGGCTCCCAATTCGGCATCTTACGCAATACGCGCAGAGCCTCACGGTCGCATTCGGGTGAGAGTGACTGGGTGACGTTAATGCCCGTAATGCTGCCGTCTTTTTCGACATAGAACACAGCTACAACTTTGCCCTGTGTCTTACGACTGCGGGCAGCGGCAGGATACTGCAGATTTCGGGTCAGCCATTTCATGAATTCGACGGCACCACCAGGGTATTTGGGTAGATCTTCGACGATATGAAAGTTGAGGGGATTGTTGGGATCGACATTCAGTGAGGCAAGGGCCTTGTCGTCCTCCTCCTGGAGTTCCTTCAGCAACTGCTCGTCGTCATCACCTTCACCCTCAACGGCAGGTTCGACATCGTCAGGTTGCAACTCCACCTGATCGTCGACCACATGTAGCTGCTCGGCTTTCTCGGCTTGTTGCTTCTCTTCGATGCGATCGGTCAGCTCCTCGTTAGACATGGGTACGAGCTCGCTTTCATGCATCAACTCGTCGAGGTCGATGGGATTGATGTCGCCGTCAGAATCACTGGAATTCCACTCCAACGACACATAGAAAAGAGACAAAACAAAGACAAGCCCCAGGAGAAATCCTGTGGTGCGACGCTGGTCGATATCTGCCCGTTGAGTCTTTTTTTGTTCCATCTTCTACGCAATAAAAAGCGTAATACTCCGTTAATTCTTCGAGTGGGCTCGTCGAATTTTCGACAAAGGTACGAAATATTTGAGAATAAATCGTTATCTTTGCACCACATTTAGAGATTATTAGATGAAAAAAAGTGTTTTTGTCGTCATATTACTTCTTACGGCCATCATTTTGAGGGCTCAGGAGAGTCAGGAGGTGTACAGCTTTCTGCGACTGCCTGTAAGTGCTCATGTGGCAGCATTAGGAGGTGACAACATCACGATAGACGATGATGATCCTACGCTGATATTCCATAATCCTGCGCTGATAGCCGGCGTGACGGATAGGAGTTTGAACCTGAACTACATGACCTATATGGAGGGCTGCAAGACAGCCTCTGCCTCATTCGTGTGGGCTGGGAAGGAACGTGCGACATGGGGCGTCTCGGCTCAGTATATGGATTATGGAAAGATGAAGCAGACCACCGCTGAGAACATTGAGCAGGGTGACTTTTCTGCTAAGGATATTGCGCTGGCAGGCACCTTTACATACCTGTTGGGTAATACTATTTCAGGTGGTATCACCGCCCGTTTTGTCTCATCGACCATCGGCAGCTATTCGTCAGCAGCCGTAGCGGTGGACTTGGGTGTCAACTATTTGAACGAAGAGTCAGGACTGTCGCTGTCGGCAGTAGCCAAAAACTTAGGCGGACAGATCAAGGCTTACGAAGATGACTTTGAACGTATTCCACTCGATTTGCAGATTGGTGTCACGAAGCGGCTGATAGGCTCACCCCTCAGGTTTTCGGCCACTCTGTCGCGTCTGAATAACTGGGATCAGGGATTCATCAAACACTTGGCTATTGGTGGCGATTTGTTGTTGGGCACACAGTTCAATGTCTCTGCTGGTTACAACTTCCGACGTTCGAGTGAGATGAAAATCAAGGATAGTGAGGGGGAATCGAACCATGGTGCAGGACTGTCGCTGGGCTGTGGTATCCAGTTGCAACGCTTCAAACTGAATGTTGGCTATGCTAAATATCATGTGTCAGCGTCGTCATTATTAATCAATGCTACGTTCTGTTTGTAGTTTATTGTTATAGTATACAGTTTATTGTTTATTTAGAGATATGAAGAAAATTACAATAGCTATTGACGGCCATAGTTCGTGCGGCAAGAGCACGATGGCCAAGGACCTAGCCCGCGAGGTAGGTTATGTTTATGTGGACACAGGCGCCATGTATCGCAGTGTGACACTCTATGCCCTGCGCAACGGAATCTTTATAGAGGAAAGAGGAGCTGGGAACGAGGAACGAGGAATGAAAATCGACGAGAAAGCATTGCGCATGGCGATGCCGAATATCAAGATTTCGTTTAAGTTTAATCCTGAAACAGGACGTCCTGATACTTATCTGAATGGAGAATTGGTGGAACAGGAGATACGTACGATGGAGGTGTCGAACCATGTCAGCCCCATAGCCACACTGGGCTTTGTCCGTGAGGCAATGGTGGCCCAGCAACAGCAGATGGGTAAGGACAAGGGCGTGGTGATGGATGGAAGAGACATCGGAACGGTGGTATTTCCTGATGCCGAACTGAAAATCTTCGTTACTGCCTCAGCCGAGGTTCGTGCCCAGCGTCGCTACGACGAGTTGAAGGCGAAAGGCATGGAGGCCAACTTCGACGAAATCCTCAAGAATGTTCAGGAACGAGACTACATTGACTCACATCGCGAGGTGTCGCCATTGAAGAAAGCCGACGATGCCATTGAGTTGGACAATTCGAATATGACCATTGCCGAGCAGAAAGCGTGGCTTATGCAAAAGTTTGAAGAGCGTCTCGGCACTGCTCCATCAGCCATTTAGGTGTTGACGTCGCACCGCAAATACCCACAGTCTTGATGCCCTCAAGCCACTGTGGGTTTATTTCTTTTGGTCCCTCAATGAGGTGCGTATTGGGATTGACGCGTAAGCACTCGCCAAAGAGCACCTTGCCATTTGAACTCTTTCGTCCGCAGACAAAGAGGATGAGGTCGTGGCGGGAGGCAAACTGCGAGATGTTGGGCATGCGGTTAGCCACTGAACGGCAGATGGTGTCGAAACTCTTGAAGGTCGCTTCGGGCGAGATGTGCTTCTGAATATACTCGATAATACGATGAAATTCGTCAAGCGACTTGGTGGTCTGCGAATACAGGTAGATGTCGCGCGAAAAGTCCAAATGGCTGACTTCGTCGAAATGTTCGATGACAATGGCATTGGAATGTGTCTGACCTACCAGTCCCAATACCTCAGCATGACCTTTCTTGCCGAAGATGACAATCTGGCTGTTAGCCGTTGGCTGTCCGCTATTAGCATCATACTGTTTCTTGATACGTCTTTGTAGCTGTAGAACCACAGGACAGGTTGCATCGATAATCTCGATATTGTTCTGGTGGGCCAACTCATAGGTCTCTGGGGGTTCGCCGTGAGCACGCAAGAGTACCTTGGCATCGTGCAGTTGAGCCAATTCGTCGTGGTTGATGGTGATAAGACCCATTTCACGCAGACGTTCACACTCCATACCATTATGCACGATGTCGCCGAGGCAATAGAGTTTATTGCCACGTGCCAATTCCTCCTCAGCCTTTTGGATGGCTGTGGTCACACCAAAGCAAAAGCCACTACCGTTATCTATCTCAATATTTAGCATCTTTCAATTGTTCAAAATAGGCGTCAAGCAGACTTTGAGCTGCTGTGAAGCTGGTTTGCAAACCTGCGAGTACAGAATGCTCAGCAACAGGCAACTCATTGCGAATCAGCGGATTGTTGTAGAAGTTCAGCCTTAGCTGTTCGTTGATACTCTCATACATCCAATACTTGGACTGTTCGTTACGACGATAGTCGAAGTAGCCATTGGCTTTCACAAAATCAAAGTACTCATAAATCATGTCCCAGATTTCCTTGATGCCATAACCATAGAAACCACTATAGCAAAGCACTTTGGGCAACCAGCCGCTATCGGGCATAGGGAAGAAATGGAGTGCATTGCGGAAATTGGTGGCAGCCATCTGACAACGGTCTACGTTATCGCCATCACACTTGTTGATGACAATGCCATCCGATATCTCCATGATGCCACGCTTGATGCCTTGCAACTCGTCGCCAGTACCAGCCAACTGGATGAGTAGGAAGAAGTCGACCATCGAATGGCAGGCCGTTTCGCTCTGGCCAACACCAACCGTCTCTACGAATATCTTGTCGAACCCTGCAGCCTCGCAAAGGATAATGGTCTCACGCGTCTTTCGGGCAACGCCGCCCAACGAGCCTGCTGTTGGACTGGGACGGATGAAAGAGTCTGGATGTACAGAGAGCTTCTCCATACGTGTCTTGTCTCCAAGAATACTGCCCTTGGTACGCTCACTGCTGGGGTCGATGGCCAAGACGGCCAACTTACCGCCCTTCTCTTTCAGGATATGAATGCCAAACTCGTCGATACTGGTCGACTTGCCAGCGCCAGGCACACCACTGATGCCAATACGCACAGAGTTGCCACTATAGGGCAGACACTTGTTGATGACCTCCTGGGCTTTTTGCTGGTGGTCAGGATTGACGCTCTCGACCAGTGTGACAGCTTGCGAGAGAATGGTGACGTCGCCTTTGACGATACCTTCTACCATCTCTGCAGCAGAGAGTTCTCGACGGCGGACGCGTTGGCGCTTCAAGTAGGGATTGACGATACTGGGCTGTTCGACTCCACTGTTCACTTGCAGACCTGCATATTCTGAACTATTCTCGGGATGTTCCATTATTGATGTAAGATGTAAGATGGATGATGTAAGATGTTACGTTACTTTGCGTTGATGTTGATGACGACTTTACCTTTATCAGGATCGTTGGTAATCATCAGGAGACGTGGACGGCGACGGAGTTTGAGTAACTCGTCGCGCATAGCAGTCACCTTGAGTTTCGTAGACTGGCCAGGAGCCAGCTTGCTCTTGCCAAGGGAAATCTGAAGTCCTCCAGTGAACATCTGTAATGATGATATTTCAAGTTCGGTCTGTCCCTGATTAGTCAGCTCGATGACATCGGTCTTTTTCTTCTTTCCATCAAAGGTTATTTCAATGTTCTGCTTTGACATGGTCAGCTTGGGGGCACGCAGACGTTGTTCGGCTGTCATCTCTGTAAAGGCTGGCAACAAGACTGCCGACACGCTGATTTCGTGGTCAGGACTTACCTTGTCGCCTGGATTGCCAGCCAGATAGACAGAGGTCTGCGTCAGTCCATAGTCGTGAAGCTTATCCGAATGTAATGTGACAGTTATCTTGCCTGCCCTGTTTGGTGCTAATTTCTCAGGCGCCATCACCGCAGAAAGATAGGGAGGAAGATGCATGAGGTTGGGTTGGTAGATCTTGGTGCCGTTATTGAATATATGCAACTCCTGTACCTGTTCGAAACCCTTATTGACATCATCGTACTCCAGCGCATCCTTATCCAGACGCAAGTCACCCATCTCTATAGGATATGTACCGCTGAAGTCCTGAAGATCGGCAAGTACGATACCCTTCATGCGGATATAGAGTGGTTTCTTGGAAGCATTGCTGATAATAGCGGCCTGATGGTCGAAATGTCCTAATTGACGTGCATCGTAGGTCATCTTAATCTGGAACTTGTCACCACCGTTAATCTGGTTTTTTGGATACTCAATGTTGGTGCAATGACAGTCAGGGCGAACCTCGGAAATCACCAAGTGCTTATGACTCTTGTTCTTAAACTCGAAAGTTGCCGTAATGGGCATCTGATAGCCTGTACGTCCGACATCAATAGTCGTTTGAACTGCCTCAATCTTTTGCGCCCTTGCAGGTAAAGGTAAAAAGGTAAAAAGGTAAAAAGGTAAAAAACACCCTACCATTCCCTTTGCCTTTACGATTTGTCTTATTTCCATATTTCGTTTCTCTCTTGTTTCGATTATTATTTACTTTACTTTTTACCTTTTTACTTTTTTACCTTTAACGTTATCGACGGTGCCGTAGCCCTGTATTCTGGAGCATAGGCACAACCTACCGTCAGCGTGCCAGTCTCATAGGTTCCTGCACGGTCAATATAATACTCTGTTTCCAACACGTGCTTGCCTTTCGAGATGCCATAATAGAAGTAATGTGTGGCATTATCCTTGGGTGAGCAATAGGCACCATTGCGATAGCCCGAAAGTTGACGTACGGGTTCCATGCAAGCTGCCCGACGGTCGACAACCTGAACGAAGTCTAGGTCGCGTTCGCTCTCGATAGTAATACGGATTCTGATGCGGTCACCAACGTTGAGACTATTGGCTGTCAGCTTTTTGCCATCAGCATTGCGAACCTCTCGTGTCACCTTGATGCCACTCTGAGAAGCCTCAATCTCGCTGGTCTTCTGGAAGAACTGTCCATAGACAGCGCCCCACGACGTACCATCCGATGTCTTGGTGGCAGTAAAGGTCTTGCCTTGAGGCTCTTGGATGGCTGTCTTTACATAACCCACGCCAGCAGTAGCCTTAGACGTCTCGATGGGTGTGCCGTCGATAGCGAGAACAGTGGGAGCGCCCTTCGTTTCAAGGGATGTCTGACCATTTAGGAAAGCATAGATGGCATTGACACTATTGATAGGCGTATCCCAAGCCTGGGTACGTTTTTCCTGCAACAGCCAGCGACGCATCTCGTCGACTGTCTGCTGATCCTGCTGACTTGCCATTTGGATGGCTTCAATGGCAGCTACCTCAGTAGGTATTTTGTAGTCGTACCATGAATAACCAGCGCGAGGCGTATCATAGTAGCGGCCCATTTCTTCGGTAAAGACTGTGTACTCCTTCAGACTCTGCACATACTCTGCGGCCAGTTTGACATCACCGCGCTTCGACATAATGATCGTCGTCAGTGCCTTTTCATAGATGGTCTGACGTTTGATGTCTTTCTTCAACAACTTATACAGATAATCGTTGGCAGCCTTCACATCCTTCGGCAACTCGCGACCATCAAGGGCACAAATGTAGAGCCAACGTAGGGCTGTGAATGACGGGAAGGTGGGCTTGTGGCCTTTTTTCTCCGCTTTTTTCATCTCCTTGACCAATTCTACCATATCTTTGCCAATGTAGTTGAAGGCTTTATCGGCTATCTGCTTTATCTCCTTCTGCTCGCCAGTCATCACGTTCAGACGCGTCAGCATTTCCTCTATAGCCACCGTCACCATCGTACTACCTGGCATTTCAGGATACCAAGAGAAGGAACCGTCACGATTCTGCAGCTTCGTCAGTTTCTCGACAGCCATATTCAAACGGTTCTTAATCAGGTTCTCATCGAAGAAGTCGCCTAAGCGCTGCTTCTGTTCACTCTCACGGTCGGCAGCACGCACCCAAGGCGTTTCGCTCAGAACGATGTCCTTCAATTCCTGATTCTTCTCTAACTGAGAATCGAGTGTCGTTGAGTTTGCTGTCACGGATTCACGTTTCCACTGTTCAAAGACGCCCTTCACCTGCGGACTCTGGTCTAACAGCGTCTTGGCTAGCTGGTTGCTATAATAAGATGCTGCCTGATCGATGGCGCTATGTTCCCAAGGCTGACTAATGGTAGCCAACGACTGAACCATCAGCCATGCAGGATTGTTAGTATATTCGACTGTCAGTTTCTGTTGTGAGGTTCCTGTAGGGAAGAGTTTTGTCAGGTCGACGGTCTTCACACCAGGCTCATGCTGAGTGAACGGCACGGTCTTGGTGACATATTCGCGGTTAGGCAGAATAGGCAGATAGTGCTGTTCGCCATCAGAGAACCCTTCACCAACAGCCACAACCTTACAGATAAGCAATTGGGAATTGAGAGTAGAGAGTTGAGAATTATCCAGTGAGAAGGTGACGCTGGCAGACTTTTCTGTTTCGGCACTGAATGCGTGTTCTTGTTCAAAGACCGTCTTATTGGTCTCTGGGTCGATGAGGATGAGCTTAGCCTGACCACTGACCGCATGGTCAGAGGTGTTGAAGATGCGAGCAGAGATTTCTGCCTCATCACCCATACGGATAAAGCGAGGCACGTTAGGCTGAATCATTACATCCTTCTTGGCTATGGCCTCACCGCCGATAGAGCCATACAACATATCCGTCGTGTTGGCAATACCCATAAAGCGCCACGTCGTCAGGCTCTCAGGCAACGTGAACTTGAGAACGACCTGACCCTCTTGGTCTGTCTGTAGGGTGGGGTAGCAGAACGCAGTCTCCTGCAGGTTCTCGCGTACCTTCACTTCCTCTTGCTGGGCCTCCTTCTTTGTATCTGCTTTTTGTGCACCTACGGCAATCTCCTCCTTAGCTTTCATTACTTCACCTGCGGTCTCATCGTTACCCATCACCTCCATAGCACCAACGGCCCTTTCCTCCAAAACGGCAGCAGACTTCATCAGTACTCGACCACCCATGGCATTTCCACGGGAATAGCGACTGTAATAAGAATACCGAGGATAGACGCTGCTATCGAAACGGCTGAATCTAAGGTCAGATACGATTAATCCCTGATAGCTTTGTGAACCGCGGGCACTGATGCCGCCCCATGATGACCACTGCCAAGCGGTAGAGGGCTGCGGTAAATAGCTATGGGGATAGAATGACCAATAATGCGAATTAATCTGGTCAAGACTCTTGTCGTAGAGCACGGCCATCAGCGATGCCTCAGCGGGTGTGCCGTCAGGCTTTGTAATTTTCAACTGCCATTCTTCCTGCTGACCAGGAGTCAGACGGTCGCGGAAAGTCTGCCATGATAACTTCAACTGCTTGTCAGGCAGCGGACGTGTGATGGTCTGTTGATGGATGTGACACTGACCATTCTTGACCCAAGCAAAGGTCAGCAGCAAGCCATTGCCATACTCTTCCTGATAGGTGAACTTACGATTGATCAAGGCACCGTCTTTCTTGACGCTACCTTTCTCCAATATCTGGTCGCCACTGAAGATAGAATAGACGATGTGCATGTCAGGATCGCTGGAGCCCACCTGAACAGTAACGGGTTTGCCATCGTTGGGAAATTGCGAGTGTGATACATAGAACCAATCGTCAGTCTTCGAGGCAGGCTTCTTGTCGTCAAGTCCAAACACCACGAACTTCATGTCAATGCTATCATTCTGGCATACTGCTTCCAAGCGATGCTCACCACTCTTCAATTGGGAATTGGTAATGTCCAATGGCGTGTTGGCGCTATATTGTTGCCACTTGCCTCCGTCAAGACGATACTTCATCTTTCCTGCAATAGGCTTTCCTGCAGCATTGCAACGTGTAAACGTCACTTTTGGCATCTGGTCGCTACGCACCTTTTGTGGCAGGTCGCATGTCAAAGCTGTAGGCTTGGTGCCCAAAGGCAACGACATCGTGCCGCTATGTGTCTCGCCAGCCACATCTGTCACATCGGCCTCTACAACAAATGTGTAGAACATGGGATGACGGCTCATGCTCTTTGGCACTACAAGAGGCATGTCCACCTTGAACTTACCATCATCGGCAGTGACGGCTTCTCCCTCATGAAGTACCTCTTCGTCCATTCCGCGACCGATGTAGCCACTTTCCCAATACCATGAATACGACATCCACCAGAAGGCTACTCGGCGACGTACCTTATACTTGACCTTAGCCCCCTGAACAGGAACGCCTGCATAGCTCACCGCCTTGCCTTCAGTATGAATGGTGTCGCCTGCTTGGTATGATTCCTCGTAGGCAGGGAACTCTATCTGGAAGGTTGGACGCTTGTATTCTTCTACGCGGAAGCCTATATTACCGCCATTGCCAGTGCGGATGGTAAATCGACCATTCAGCAAGCCCTGAGGTAGGGTGAACTGTGCGCTACACTTGCCAAAGCGGTCGGTCACAGCCTGCTGTTCACCAATGTTTTTATTATTGGCATCGCGCAGTTCAAACCTTACCTGTCTGTTTGCAACCGCCTGATTGTCAAGTTCTGAGACCTCTTTCCATACGATAGCATTGACGAAAACGGTTTGTCCAGGACGATAGATGCTGCGGTCGGTAAAAAGGTTGGTATGCTCTTGGTTATACTGACGCTCATAGTAGGTATAACGACCATAACTGTTCGACTCAGGACAGTAGTAGTCGGTCTTGGTATAGGCAAACACACTGGCTGGTCGCTTCGAATCTTCCATGCGATAGATGACCTCACCCTTGCTGTCAGGTGTGAAGTTCTTGTAAATCTGAGGCTTACGCCATCCGTTGCTGAAACCCAAGCGAAGGGATGAAGCACTGACGGGCTGTCCCGTTGTCGCATCAACTACCACATAGCGTATTGTGTTGTCTGGTTGCTGTTGCATGATGACGCGCATGCCAGAGACAAAGTAGAGCGATCGTGTTGTCCTTGTCTCGGGTTGTGTCTCAAATTCCAGCATATACACACCAGCAGGCAGTCCGTCGAGCAGAATGGAATCCTCGAATTCCTCATAGTCTTCATGACCAGAGAAGGTCAGCGTGCGTCTCTGTTCTGTCAGTTCCGTGAGTTCTCCTTTCAGTTTCTTGTAATCCTCCGAATTGCTGGGGTTCAGCTCTGTGTCACCCTTTTGCTTGGTGCGATAGACGCGCATGGTAAGCGATTGCAGATGGCGCAACGTTGACAGTTTGATGGTTTGCTGCTGACCAATCTCTGCCACACTCATAGGCATAAAGGCGCTATAGTTCGGATTAATCAGCTCTGTCCACTGATTGCGCAGTTGGTTGGCTCTGGGCCACGAGCCCCAACGGCGTATGGACTCCTGCAGCCAGGCAGCTTTCTCCGCTCTGGTGGCTGACGTGCTGTTATACATGTAGTTATAGCGCTCCATCGCTATCTCGCAGGCATCAGGCAGGTCACCATAGATGGCAATGAGCGAGTCGAGGCTCTTGATATATGAAGACTTGGCATAATCCTCATAGCCGACGTCCTCATGTTCGTTGATCAGTCGTTGTAGCGACGTATAACAGGCCGCACGACGATTGCCGTTCTTCTGGTAATAGTCCGCCAGCAACTTCCAGGCATTCAGTTCGCTGCCTACCACACTCAACAGGTCGTCGTTGAATATCTCGCTGTGCTTCCCCTTGATGATAAAGGGCTCGTAGGCCTCCGCTTTGGTCTGAGCCAACAGGTCGGGCTTTGCCAAAGCCTTTGCTTGATAACTCTCGCTGAGGTCCTTCCACTCCTCAGTCAACTGATGGTTGCGCAGGTATATCTGTGAGAGTACGGCATCGTAGACGGCCTGCAACACCTGGTCGTCTTTCGAGGCCTGTTGCTCTTGCTGTTCCAGCCGGCTGACAGCGGGAGCCAATGAGTCGGGGGCCACATCTGCCAACATCTGGGCATGGGACAACGTTGATTTCAACAGTTGTCCATAGGCCTTTTCGCGTTGGGCTTTCTTCTCAATCTTTTCCAGATGCGAGATGGCTGTCTTGGGCAAGTCCTTGTCTTCGGCCTGCCTCACTTGCTTCCACAAATCGTTATATGTCTGACTAAACACTCCTAAAGGCATAAGCAAAAATATTGCCACGATAATGAATGTTTTCTGTTTCATATTCGCGTACATTTTTAAATTATAATATGCAAAGATACGAAAAGTTTATAGTTTATGGATTATAGATTATAGAAAATTAGTAATTTTTGCTGTTTTTTTTTGTAAAAAAGCACTACCTTTGCACCCATGAACATAAAAGACAAGAAAATAGCTGTGCTGCTCAGTGGTGGCGTCGACTCCTCCGTGGTGCTCTACGAACTGGTGCGCCAAGGTCTTCAGCCCGACTGCTTCTATATCAAAATCGGGCCTGAGGAAGAAGAGGAATGGGACTGCTCCAGCGAAGAGGACTTGGAGATGGCGACAGCGGTGGCTCATAAGTATGACTGCCGATTGGAGGTCATCGACTGTCATAGGGAGTATTGGGACCAAGTCACCAAATACACGATGGATAAGGTGAAGGCTGGTCTGACGCCTAATCCTGACGTCATGTGCAATAGGCTGATTAAGTTTGGTGCCTTCCACGAGAAACGGGGCCACGAATACGACCTCATTGCCACAGGCCATTATGCACAGACGGAATACGAAGAATTTGGAGTTAGGAATGAGGAATGTGGAATAAATCATTCAACAATCAACACTCAACACTCAACACTCAAGTGGCTCTGCACGAGTCCTGACCCAGTGAAAGACCAGACAGACTTTCTGGCACAGATCTACGACTGGCAATTGGAGAAAGCGTTGTTTCCCATTGGCCACATGATGAAGGAAGAGGTACGCGAGATTGCTGAACGCGAACATCTGGCACCCGCCCATCGTCGTGACTCACAGGGTATCTGCTTCTTGGGCAAGATAAACTATAACGACTATATCCGTCGCTACTTGGGTGAGTGGCCAGGCGACGTCGTTGAGTTGGAGACGGGTAAGAAGATAGGTCAGCATCGTGGTCATTGGTTCCATACTATAGGCCAGCGCAAGGGAATGGGACTTGGCGGCGGTCCTTGGTTCGTCATCAAAAAAGACATCGAGCAGAACATTATCTACGTGTCGCACGGTTACGACCCAGAGAGTGCTTATAAACAGGACTTCCCCATTCACGCATTCCATAGCATCAACGGTGTGTTGCCACCAACGGATATCACGTTAAAGATTCGTCACACGCCTGAATACTTGCCTGCAAAGTTAGAATCGTTGGGCGAAGGTTGCTACGTGGTTCACGCCCAGGCTCCCATTCATGGCGTAGCACCAGGTCAGTTCTGTGTAGTCTATGATGCTGAGCATCACCGCTGTTACGGCTCTGGTGAAATCACTATATAAGTCGTAATTGCTCGATATCAAGTTTTTTGTTGAGTCGGCTCTTGGTGCTGCGAATGGCCTGGTCGGAGCAACAGAAGGAATGGGCTTTCTGACGATCGCTCTTGCCGTAGTATTCCATCAGACAGAAGAAAGTCTCCTTGGGGGTAAGGGACGATGAGGCGTTGGCAAGTATGGCGCTGAGGTTGGCATCTACCATCGGCAAGACCTTCAGCAATGCTTGTTCTTCGTGCTTACCCATCTGACTGATATTCTGGTCGTTGATGATGGCATAAAGCACGTCGAATCCCAGTTTGGTTTCTGCAATATCTGGGGAATCACGATTCTCTGACCATTCTGCGTGTGACTTCCCTATTTCATGATCTCCCAACAACTGGCGCGTCAAGGCAATACGCTGTTGATAGAGTGTTCGCAGCGACTTGATCCTGTCGATATACCACAAGGCAACGCCACCCGACAGAAACAGCAAAAAGATGATGGCCAGTGCGTAATATTGCTGTTGGTGGCTTGCTTTCTGCTGTTCCACCTGCATCTGAATATCCATGATGTTCATATATGCTTGGGGTGAAAGCATCTGTAGCATCAACTCCAGTCTTTGCTGCTTCCCTTCACGATAATAGATGTAGCAAAGCAATGAAACAGCTCCCATTTCAAAGCATGAATCCGTACTCAGTACCAGCGAACGGTAAGCGTAGCGCTCAGCTTGTGTCAGCGAGTCGGCCAGCATAGCACGATAGGCCATACCCTGATAGATAGAAGCGCTATCAGCCCTCTCCACTTGAGGAGAGGATACTGTCCTGTCGTTTTGACATCCCATCAGCAAACAGACAAGGCTTAGCAATATAATCGCCACATGTCGCATATCTGCTTGCAAAGGTACGAATAAGTGAGAGAAATTCCAAAATTATTTGGAAATTTCCGAACGTGAGTACCTTCACCAAAGGTGAAAGGTACGAAAAAAACGTTAAACTGTCAATACCTCTTCCATTTTCTTCACACTAAAACGGATAGGGATGATGTATTTCACCCTGACTGTTACACCATTTTGTTCACCAGGAATCCATCTGGGCATCAGTTTGACGATGCGAAGAGCCTCCTTATCCAAAGCAGGATGCACGCTTTTTACCACCTTTATATTCGATAGCCGACCACTTCTCTCCACAACAAAAGCAACAATCACGCGTCCCTGAATACACATTTCTTCACACTCCTTTGGATATTGCATATTCTCCTCAATGAATTCAAGCAATCTCCCTTGACCGCCAGGGAAGCAAGGCATCTGTTCAACCACATCGTACACATTAATGGTATCCTTCCTTTCTGCCAGATACTCGTCTTCTTTATCTGGGTCGATGACGAGTGGCAGATTATGGATATAACCACGGATAACGGGATCTTGAGGTCCCTCTTTTACTGGATTAACTCTTACCTGTTTCTGCGACTGGCTTTCCACTTTTTCGCAATGTGAACACGCAATAACTTCAAATGTAGTCATCATCATTAAGACAACGGCCTTCATTACAAAACCTTCTCTTTTCATAATCATATCATTGTTATCGTTTTACATCTTTTTTTAAAAATAACAGGGTCGTCAGCTGCCTGCCATTGCGCCCTTAGACACCAACTGGCGACCCCGTTCCAGCCTGAGGATTAACACTCTGATCGATAAGTATGTCGCTGCAAAGATACAACATAAAACATCCTTTGTCAAGACCCTGAGCGCGACTGACACAATCAATAGTATGCAATTGACTCATATTCAGATAGATGGATTTTGTGCTATAGCTGCTTTGACACATCTTTTGATAGAATATTTTCATTCTAACACGAGCACAAAAGGTCGATTTCTGCACAAAAAGTTTGGTATATTCGGACTTTATGTTTAAATTTGCAGCGATGTTTGAAACGGAAATCAAGGAATACGAAGACATCCGACGGGAGTATCAGCAGAAGATAGCCGACAGGATGGGGCGTGAGCAATGGATGGAATACAACGAGATTCTATTCTCTGCACACTCTTGTGCCATTGAGGGCAACTCGTTTACCGTCGACGACACACGTATTCTGCGTGAACAGGGTATGGCCATGATTCCCGTAGGACGTTCGCTGTTGGAATGTACAGAGATGGCCGACCATTTCCGCGCGTTCGATTATATGGTGGCCCATTTGGATCATCCTTTCGATGAAGCGCTACTGAAAGAGGTGAATCGTTTGGTGACAGAACACACATTGAGTTATCGTGCAAAAGGAGCCATTGCTGGAGAATATACAACTGAGGATATGGCTGCTGGCGACACCGTCTTTGGAAATCATGAAACGCTGATAGCCCGTGTGCCTCATCTGATGACATCGACACAAAAGGCTCTCGACGACGGACAGCATCCGATGATTGTAGCAGCCAAGTGGCACGGCTATTACGAATATCTGCATCCATTCCGTGATGGCAATGGTCGTACTGGCCGTCTGCTTTCAAACTTCATCCTTCTTCGTGCAGGTCATCCACTTCTTATTATTAAATTGGAAGACCGCTCCGCCTATATTGCTGCATTGAAGCAGATACGCACAGAGGGTACAGACGAACATCTCGTTGCATTTTTCTTCAAAACTGCTATTGAACGCATGAAAGACGAACTGTCTCAGAAGCACAAGAATTCATTACCAATGCTGTTCTTTTAATAAGCTATAAGTGCCGGAATTCCAATTTTCGAGCAGCGAATGCAAAGAAAATTTTATTTTCTCTACTGAGTCGCGAGAAAATTCGCCAAAGGACAAACTTTTCGTCCCTTTTCTTTGTCGTTTCATAATAATTCTTTTTCTACACGTATAGCACGACGTACTACGTTCGTGCCTACGCCAAGAGTGCCGTAGGCATCACATACAGTGAGTCTGCATCGTTCACGACAGCCAACAACTGGCCAGGAGGTGATGATAACGTGACACCTAATTTATAGCTGGATAAGTCATATCGTAACTGTGAGGTTGGCGGTCAATTTTTAAAAATCAATTTGATTTTTCTATTTTCTAGTGACATATGACACACTATGTTTGCTATACTATTGATAATTAGATGGTTACTTTGAAAATTATTCTTTACTTAGTGACATAGAAACGACATAATAGTGACATACTAACGACATAAAGGTTACATAAGACGACATGAAAAGTGCATTACTGGCTCTTTTTGAGTTCCCTTGCCGCTCATCGACGGACAGCTACGGGCTCTCAGCGAGAGAGCCGGTAGCGAACTGCGATTCAGCTGCGGGCGAACTCGGATTCAGGTACCGGTAAGCTCGTGAATTTTCGTGAAAATTCATGGGTTTACCGTAAGTAAGCTGCCAGTTTACTACCGCCTTCCTGCCAGTTTACTACCGTCTAAAGGCAAGAATGCCACTATTATGTCGTTAGTATGTCACTATTATGTCGTTTCCATGTTACTATACATAATATGTATCACTTTGATACTCAATGAGATATATGCAGATATATGTCATATGTCATTTGTTTTTTAATTTTTATATATATTTTTTATTTACTGCTCAAGAACACAGCGGAACCGACCCTTCTGTGTTACAGAAGCTTAGGTTCAAGACCGACAAGAAACATCAATTAAAAGACTCTCCGGGCCGTTGAGTCCGGAGCTCTTTTTTATTGTCTTTGACCGAGTAGAGGTCTAATATATCACAAAAAATCTAATTTTTCGTGGGTTTTCTTTGGTGCTTTGCTCACTAATTTGTAACTTTGTGGGCAAAATTCGATTTACTACTAAATACATATAAGGTAATATGAACAACATCAAACTTGACATCACGAAGGCTGCGTGCTTCTTGGAGGCTGGCGCAGTAAAGGCTTTTGAGCCGAAGGTAAAGGACGCACAGAAGGCCCTGGAAGAGGGTACGTGCCCAGGTAACGACTTCTTGGGTTGGCTGCATCTGCCCACAGAGATCACCCCTGCATTCCTCGACGAAATTGAGGCTACGGCAAAGGTATTGCGTGACAACTGCGAGGCTGTGGTTGTAGCCGGTATCGGAGGTTCGTACTTAGGTGCGCGTGCCGTCATTGAGGCACTGAGCAACTCGTTCGGTTGGCTGATTCAGGACAACAAGAACCCCACCATCCTGTTTGCTGGTAACAACATCGGCGAGGATTATCTGTTCGAGTTGACTGAATACCTGAAGGGTAAGAAGTTCGGCGTCATCAACATCTCGAAGTCGGGAACGACGACGGAGACTGCCCTGACGTTCCGTCTGCTGAAGAAGCAGTGCGAGGCCCAGCGCGGCAAGGAAGAGGCCAAGAAGGTCATCGTTGCCGTAACGGATGCCAAGCGCGGTGCTGCCCGTACTTGTGCTGACAAGGAAGGTTACAAGAGTTTCATCATCCCTGACAACGTGGGTGGTCGTTTCTCTGTGCTGACCCCAGTAGGCTTGCTGCCTATTGCCTGCGCTGGTTTCGACATCAAGGCGCTGGTAGGCGGAGCTCAGGACATGGAGAAGGCTTGTGCCCCCAGTGTCCCGTTCGAGGAGAACCCTGCCGCCCAGTATGCTGCCGTGCGTAACGCCCTGTATCAGAACGGCAAGAAGATTGAGATTATGGTGAACTACCAGCCCAAGCTGCACTTCGTCAGCGAGTGGTGGAAGCAGTTGTATGGCGAGTCTGAGGGTAAGGACAAGAAGGGTATCTTCCCCGCCAGCGTCGACTTTACTACCGATCTGCACTCGATGGGTCAGTGGATTCAGGACGGCGAGCGCACCATCTTCGAAACCGTTATCTCCATTGAGGAGCCCGAGAAGAAGTTGCTGTTCCCTGAGGACGAAGAGAATCTGGACGGTCTGAACTTCCTGGCTGGCAAGCGTGTGGACGAAGTAAACAAGATGGCTGAGCTGGGCACACGTCTGGCTCACGTGGATGGTGGCGTGCCCAATATCCGCATCTCAGTTCCCAAATTGAACGAGTACTACATCGGACAACTCATATACTTCTTCGAGATTGGCTGTGGCATCAGTGGTAACGTACTGGGTGTGAACCCATTCAACCAGCCTGGTGTGGAGGCTTACAAGAAGAATATGTTTGCCCTGCTCGACAAACCTGGATACGAAGAAGATAGCAAAGCTATCAAAGCCCGTTTGGCGAATGAATAAAGCAATCAAGCAATACTTAGAGAGACACGGCTTCGGGCAGTTCAGCCCGAAAGCCGTGCTTTTCGATATGGATGGTGTCATTTATGACTCGATGCCTAACCACTCAACGTCGTGGCACGACTCAATGGCTGACTACGGACTGGACATGCCGTATGAAGGTGCCTACCAGTATGAGGGTATGCGAGGCGTAGAGACCATCAAGACGCTTGCACGGGCACAATGGAACAGGGAGCTGACGGACGAGGAGGCCAACAAGATGTATGCCCACAAGGCAGAATTGTTTGCCCGTCAATGCCAGCAGACTCCCGCACAGATGATGCCTGGCATTAAGACGCTGATGGAGTATATCAAGGACAATGGGTGGAAAATTTGTGTGGTGACAGGCAGCGCACAGCACGCACTGCTGGACAGGTTGCTGACAGACTTCGAGGGATTGTTGCGCGAAGAATTGATAGTGACAGCCTTCGACGTAACACACGGAAAACCGAATCCGGAGCCCTACCTGAAAGGTATGGAGAAGTGTGGCGTAGAACCGTGGGAAGCAATAGTCGTCGAGAACGCACCATTAGGTGTGCGAGCCGCCGTTGCCGCCCGTTGCTTTACAATAGCCGTGAATACGGGTCCACTGCCCGACGAGATGTTGGCGGAAGAAGGTGCTAATCTTGTTCTTCCTCGGATGACTGCTCTTGCTGAGGCGTATCACCAGTGGTATCCATCTGCGTGTCGCGCTGAATAGTAATCTGTCCCATACGTGACAGGCGAACCACCAAGGGGATATATTCGTCAGAATTAGGATGGCTGACGCTGGCGGCAAACTCCAAGAAGTCGCCCTCGGCCTTGTCGAACACCAACCCTTCAAAGATACCAGTCTTGATATAGTCGTCGTCGAGATATGACAGAAAGTCGGACTTCTTAAAGGTGCGACCGAAGAACTGACTACCGTCGGCACGAAGGACACTGACGGAAATGACGTTATCGACGAACTTCTGACCCGTCTCGTCCTTCACCATCGGAAGGGAGTCGGCTGGCTGACGATGAACAGTCACCTTATACTGCTTGCCAATCCATGCTACATCACGGCTATCGTTATACTCCTGCATGCGCTCAGGTCCCTTGGGCTTTACGGTCTCGACACGCTGGGTAATGATGTCCTGACTCTTTTTCTTTTCACCACAAGCTACTAACATCAGCATCATGCCTGCAGCAGTCACTATGAATAAACTTTTCGTCATTTTTCTGATTCATTTTTAGTTTATTGTTTGCAAAGGTACGAATTATTTTGTAACTTTGCAAGCGTTATGGTACAAAAAAAGATGTTTTACTATCGTTTTGTCAGCGTCGTCATGCTGTCTGCAGCCATTATGATGACAGCTTGCGGATCCAAGACGGAGCAGGAAAAGCCGTCGGAAGCTACCGTCGTCGACACCATTCCGCAGTTGGTGATGCAGATTCAGCAATGCTCACGCCTATATACCACAGAGGTGAAGGTGCATAAGATTGTGACTCATGACGACGTGGTGCGGCTGAAAGGCAACCTAATGAGCCGTCAGTTTAACATTCCTCTGCCTTTGGGTGACCGTAAGATAGCGATTCCGATGGATGCCACACTGAAAGCCTACATTGACTTCAGTGAGTTTGACGAGCGGAGCATTGAGCGCAACGGTGACAAAATCACCGTTCTTTTGCCTGACCCGCAGGTGGTGCTGACGAGTTCGAAAATCAACCAGAAGGAGGTGAAAGAATATGTAGGCATTGTCCGTTCTCACTTCAGCGACAGCGAGCTGAGTAACTATGAGCAGCAAGGGCGACAGGCCATCATCAACGGTATTCCCGATATGCACATCGTAGAAACAGCGCAGGAGAATGCTGCCCGCGTACTGGTGCCGATGATAGCCCAGATGGGTTATCGTGAAGAGAACATCACCATCGCATTCCGAAAGAACCTGACGATGAAGGATATTATCAAACGAACCCTTGAGAGAAATTGAGAAAATGAGATATTGATTATGATGAACAAGAATACGATTAACAATATCCTTGGCAAGATCAAGCACGGCAAGCTGATACTGATTGCAGCTGGCGTTGTGGTGGGCATCTTCGTCATTTGGTGGCTGGTACGTGGCGTACAACAGACGGAAGTAAGTTTGGAGGCCGACCAGACCATTGACGTGACACCCCAACAGATAGAGAGCATTCGTGCTATCGGACAATGGGAATTCCTCAGCATCAGCAACGAGGAACTGGTGGATACGACGCGCAAGGGCATTTTCCGTGACGACCATCTGGCACGCATCTATTACGGTACCGTACGCTTGGGTGTCGATATGCAGAAGATGGATTCCACGTGGATTACCGTTCAGGGCGACAGTATCACGCTGTGGCTGCCTCGTCCGACGTTGTTGGACAAGAACTTCATCGACGAGGCGCGCACCAAGAGTTTTCACGAGAGTGGACGTTGGACGGCCACAGACCGCGAATTGCTTTATCGGCGGGCGCAACAGCGTATGCTGCGCTACAGTCTGACGCCGCAGAACATCGAGACAGCACGTAAGAACGGGGATACGCAGATGCGTCGGTTGATGTTGAGTATGGGATTCAAGCACGTCAACATCGAATGGAAATAATTGTTTATAGTTTATTGTTTACAGTTTACAGTTTATAGTTTATAGATAATATGTGAAGAATGCCGCCTTCGATGCGGAAACGGATGTCTTTGTCCTTGAACGGCATACCGTATTCGCGTGTCGCGTCATCATGATAGTGCGGACGAGGATCGAGCGACAAAACTTCCTTCAATACCTGTAAATCGTCTGCGTCGAACAAGGCTTCATGCTCAGGGCTTATATCTACTTGTAAGCGCTGCCATTGGTGGTTGTCCGTAAATCCACCACGAGCCCCAGGATGACTGTCGACATACGGCAAGTAGGGCTTGATGTCGTAGATGGGCGTCCCATCCATCAGGTCGGCACCCAACACCTCGATACAGGGAACCTCCACGTCAATCTTTGCGATACGTACGGACGAAAGTCCCAGATTGTTGGGACGGAACGGAGAGCGCGTAGCCCACACCCCCATGCGTTCGTTGCCTCCCAGGAGAGGCGGACGCACGGTAGGATGCTTCTCGGCATCTATATTCTCAGAAAAGCCCCAAACGAGCCACAGATAATCGTAAGCCTCCAGTCCGCGCAAGGCTTCGGGTTGCGAATATTTCGCTACAAACGCTATTGTGCCACGCAGTTCGGTCACGATACCGCTTTGGCGAGGAATACCGAATTTCGACGTCAGTGGCGAACGGAAATATGCAATTGGTTCGATGTTCATAGTGCAAAAGTACACAAAAACAATAATATTTTCATCCTTTTTGCATTTTTCTTAGTAATTTAGTGTCATTTTGTTCCTTTTTTTATTAATTTTGCAGGCGTTATGGAGCAAAAGAAGATCACATTTGACAGTTTTATCCGTAGCTTGATGGCTGTCATCATCGTTGTGGGCATCGTCATGTTGCTCAATAGACTGAGCGGTGTCCTTCTGCCGTTCTTTTTGGCTTGGCTCATCTCTTATATCTTGTTTCCATTGGTCAAGTTCTTCCAGTACCGTTGCCGTCTGAAGTTCCGCATTGTAGGCATTCTTTGTGCCTTCTTGGTAGTGGGCATCGTACTGACAGGATTGTTGTGGGTGATGATACCTCCGATGATAGAGGAGAGTATGCGTGTGAAAGACCTGCTGGTGGCTTACGTCAGCAATGACGAGACCATGAGTAACATTCCGAATATGGTTGAAGACTACATCCACAAGAATCTTACCACCGAGGACATCAAGGCCATCGTCACACAAGACGGTTTCTTGGAGGCCATCAAACAGACGTTGCCCAAGTTATGGGACGTCATAGTGCAATCTATCAACGTGTTGTCCAGCGTCCTCACGCTGACAATGGTTTTGCTCTATACCTTATTTATATTATTAGACTATGAGGAGATTACCAGCGGGTGGGTCGACCTCTTGCCTGAGCGATACCGTAAGTTCGCTGTCCAACTGGTTGGCGATATTGAGCAGGGTATGAATCTGTACTTTCGCGGTCAAGGCTGTGTAGCCTTCTGTGTAGGCGTGCTGTTCAGCATCGGATTCCTGATTATCGACTTCCCTATGGCCATCGGCTTGGGCATGTTTATCGGATTGCTTAATATGGTGCCCTATCTGCAACTGTTAGGATTTGTCCCGACCATTTTGCTGGCGGTTGTGAAAGCCGCTGATACCGGCGAGAGCTTCTGGATGATTATGCTGGCGGCACTCATTGTGTTTGCTGTCGTCCAGATTATTCAGGATACTATTCTCACCCCGCGAATCATGGGCCACGTCACTGGACTCAACTCGGCCATTATCTTGTTATCACTCAGTATCTGGGGCTCACTGTTAGGAATTCTCGGCATGATTATCGCTCTGCCGATGACTACGTTGTTGATAACATATTACCAGAAATACGTCATAAATGGTAAAAAGGTAAAAGTGTAAAAGGAAAGAAGTAAAATACTAATTAAAACCATTAAAAGAAAAGATGAAAGCATTTCGTATTATTTGCTTGATGATGCTGTTCGCGCTGACAGCCAATGCTCAACAAAAACAGCAGAAGGAGATTGACTGGATGAAGGAACTCTCCGATCGTATCACCCTCAACGGCTATGCGCAGGCAGGCTATGCCTATACCGATCAAGAGGAAATCATGCGTAGTGGAGCTGCCAAAAGTAGTTTCAATCTGAAGCGTACCCTGCTGTGGGCCAAGGCTCGTATCACCGACCGCTGGTTCTTCCTCTTCATGCACGATTTCAACAGCGTGGTACAGGAGTTCTACACCAGCTATCGTGTCACCAAAGGCAAAGAACTCAGTGTGCGTTTGGGACAGTTCAAGAACGCCTTCTCGATGGAGAATCCGCTGTCGCCCGTTCAGTTGGAACTCGTTGACGTTTGCTCGCAGGCTGTCACCTGCTATGCCGGTTGCTACGATCCTCTCTATGGTCTGCACTATGGTCGTGACCTGGGTTTTGAGATTTACGGTGAACTATTCAACAGCCACTTGAATTATACGTTAGGTATCATGAACGGTCAGGGTATCAACAAGAAGGATGGCAACGACGACAAGGACGTCATCCTGAAACTGGAATATAAGCCCTCTGAACAGCTACGCTTTGTTGTCAGCGGCCAGAAGGGTCGCGGACATGCCGTAGGAACAGCCGCTTGGAATCCTGAGATTCAGGTGGGTGACAACTACCGTCGTGACCGTTATAGCGTCGGTGCCGAAGTCAAAAGTGCACCATACTCTCCCGGTATCTATAAGGAGGCTCGTCCTTTGAAGGTTCGTGCCGAGTGGCTGGGCGGTAAGGACGGCAGTGTAGGCAGCATGGGCGGCTATATCACCACGACTATACCTATTGTCGATGGTCTCGACGCCGTTGCCTCTGTCGACTATTTCGACCGCAATACCGATCTGAAGTTCCACCAGACACAAGCCACGGGCGGTGTGCAGTACTGGTTCTACAAGAACTGCCGTCTGCAGTTGCAGTACACCCGCACTTGGAGCAACTACCAGAAGGATTACAACTGGCTGCAGGGTCAGGTTCAGGTCGCATTCTGATTCTTAATAACGTAATAACGATAAAACGACATGTTAATCAAAGTACTTTTAACCGTTATCTTCCTGGCCGTGATGATTGGTGTGGGTCTCTACACCCGCAAGCAGGCCAGCAGTGTCGATGGCTTTGTCCTTGGCGGACGTGCCGTAGGTCCTTGGCTCACGGCTTTCGCCTTCGGAACGAGTTATTTCTCGGCAGTAGTCTTCGTAGGCTATGCCGGACAGTTTGGTTGGAAATATGGTCTCAGTTCAGCGTGGATTGGTATCGGCAACGCCATTATCGGTTCTCTGTTAGCTTGGATTATTCTGGGTAAGCGCACGAAGCTGATGACCCAACATATCGAGAGTCGCACGATGCCAGACTTCTTCGGCACGCGTTTTGCCGATCAGGGACTGCGTGTCACAGCCAGCATCATCGCTTTCGTGTTCCTTATTCCTTATACCGCAGGTGTCTATAGCGGCATCTCGCGTCTGTTCGAGATGGGTTTCAACATTCCCTATGAGTATTGTGTTGTCATCATGTCTATCCTGACTGCTGTCTATGTCATTTTGGGCGGCTATAAGGCTACGGCTATGAACGACTTCATTCAGGGCATCATCATGCTCTTCGGCATCGTTGCAGTCATTGCTGCCGTATTGGCAAACAATGGCGGTCTGACGGCTGCTGTCGAGAAGTTGGCAGTCATCCCTGCCGATGGTGCTACAGAACCCGGAAGTGGTATGTTTGCCACTTGGTTCGGTCCTGACCCTTGGGGACTATTGGGTGTCATCATACTGACGTCGCTGGGCACGATGGGTTTGCCTCAGATGGTGGGCAAGTTCTACTCTATTACCGACGAGTCTGCCATCAAGCGTGGTACCGTCATTTCTACGATCTTCGCCTTCATCGTGGCTGGTGGCTGTTACTTCCTTGGTGGTTTCGGACGCCTCTATGATCCCGTCATCAATGCTGCGACGGGCAAGATAGCCTTCGACTCTATCGTGCCGGCAATGCTTGTCACCCTTCCAGACGTACTTATTGCGCTTGTGGTGCTACTCGTGTTGAGTGCCTCGATGTCAACATTGGCTTCATTGGTACTGACCTCCAGTTCTACAATGACCCTCGACCTCATCTATCGCGACAAGAAGTCGTTGCCAGGTGAAGTAGAGGAGGGTACCATCGACGATACCGTCAGCGAGAAGATTGAGCGTCGTAAAGTCGTGGTGATGCGTGTACTGATTATGTTCTTTATCGCCATCTCGCTGCTCATCGCACTGAATCCACCAACGTTCATTGCCCAGCTCATGGGTATCTCGTGGGGCGCTTTGGCTGGTGCCTTCCTCGCTCCGTTTATGCTGGGTCTCTACTGGCGTGGTGTCACCACGAGTTCCGTATGGGCCTGCTTCACATGGGGCGTCGGACTGACAGTCGTCAACATGCTTCTTGGCAACCCCATCAACCCCATCAACTGCGGTGCTATCGCAATGGTTGGCGGTTTCCCCGTCGTTTGGATTGTCAGCTTGCTGTCGAAGAAGATGGATAGCAGCATTGTCAACAAAATTTTCGAATGTTACAAATAAAATAACACGATGATTAGTATGATTGCGGCAGTGGCCAAGAATCGCGCCATTGGTTTTGAGAACAAACTGTTATACTGGTTGCCCAACGACCTGAAGCGCTTCAAGGCGCTGACGACGGGGCACACCATTGTGATGGGGCGCAAGACGTTTGAGTCGTTGCCCAAGGGGGCACTGCCCAACCGTCGGAACGTGGTACTGTCGCAAACTACTAAGGAACTACCCGGCTGTGAGGTGTTCCCAACCCTCGAAGCCGCACTGAAAAGCTGCAAGGCAGACGAGGACGTCTACATCATTGGAGGCGCCCGCGTCTACCAGCAGGCTATTGCCGTAGCCGACCGTCTCTGTCTGACGGAGGTTGACGACACACCGCAAAAGGCTGATGCCTTCTTCCCCGATTATAGCGAAGGCTGGCAGATAGAAATGAAAGACGCCCATCCAAAGGATGAGCGCCATTCATTTCGTTATGCTTTCGTTGATTACATCAGGAAGTAGGCTTACTCAGCGTCTTTCCACCAGTTTGTAATCGACTTGTCGCCTACATAGTTTACGAAGCGTGGGTAGGTTTCCTTGATATTGTTCTTTTCCTTGCACCACTTGTAGTCCAAGCCTACGGCAATCTTCTCAGGAGCTTCGCCGATGTTTGAACCAGCAGCGGTCTTCACACCATTCACCTCGATTTCTACAGGAATCGTGTTGAAGTCGAATGCCTTAGTATCAGCTTCTGACGTACCGATGATTTCATCCTCAATCAGCACATAACCGAAGTCGTAGTCAATCTTCTCGTCGTTGTAACCTGTGTTGAACATATACTTAACGTTGCCCTGATGAATCTCCTGACCCTGTACGTAGATAGGCATACGACCACCAGCGGCACGAACGATAATCTTCAGGTGCTGCTTGCCATCGCGGAACCAAGTAACGGCATCAAACACTACGTCGTTGAAGTCGAAGTCGCTGCTGCTTACCTTCTCGTTGGCCTTGATATTACCCTTCAGGTCCTCAACGATGATGCGCTTCTTATACTCAGGAACGTTTACCGTTATCTGATCCTTCTTCACCAACACACCGTCGATATGAATCTTCTTGTCGGCAGCCTGCCACTTGGCCACATACCAGAAAATCTTGTAGTCAGACATGAACTTCTCTACGCTACCAGCCAGCGCAATCTTGTCGGCATCGGGCACGTGACTAGCCATTGTCTCGAACGAGGGTGATTTCTTGAAAATCGTCAGGGGGATGGGCTTGTCAACCGTAGCGAATGTAACGCCATTGTTGTTCTTGATAAGTCCCAGCTTCTCCCACTCGGCAATGATGAGGGTTCCCTGGTTGTCCTCTTGGAATAATTTATCATTCACACCAGTGGCCAGCTTAATCTCCTTGGGATAATAGTCGTTCTTGTCATTACCCTGCACACCTGTCATTTCCTGCTCTACAATCTTGTTATCGATTCTGAGATAGAAGTAGCAAGTGGCCTCCTCCAGAGAGAGCACATCTTCGGCTTTTTGGTAGGACACAGCGTTCACTGGTGTCACCGACTCAGCCACAGCGCGTCGTGCAGCACTGACGTAGTCAATCACCGTGGGAGAACCCTCTGGCTCAGTAACCATCGACATGGTGAACTTGCCAAAACCCCAATCCTGATTCGCTGCCGGCGTTGCTCCGATAGCCTCATCAAATGCAGTATTGTAGACCTGTGCCTGCATCTGCTTCAAATTACCTGTGCCAAAATCGTCTGATTTTGAACACGATACGACAACCATAGCACCACATGCTATAGCCATCATGCCTGTTAAAGTTTTCATTCTTTTCATTTTTCTCAAATAATTATTGTCTTTTGATAATTCTTTCGGCTGCAAAATTACTAAATATTTCCAAGAATGCACTATTTTATAGAGAAAAATGCAATATCGACCAAAAAAAATTTGAATTCAGCGATAAATCAATGTTTTTTCTTGGTGATTGTGGCGTTGTGTTGCCGAATAATTGATGTTCAGCGCACCAGCACGGCGTAGGGCCTGTTTCACGTCATTGATGACACCCATTTCGGTATCCCTGTCGGCACGGATGCTGACGGTCATGCGCGCACGCTCGTCTTCCGACATCTTCGCGCGTTCCTTATCTATTTCCTCGGGCAATTGGGCTACCGTCACATAGCGGTCGTTCAGCTGAATGCGCGTCTCGTCACCAACGACATGTCCTTGAGCATCAACGGGTTTGCCGATAAACAGATACACCAGTCCTGCCTTGCGTCCCTTCTCCACCTCCGTACCCTGCGGCACCTCGTAACGCACCTTAGGTGTCACCTCGCGCATGTGGGTGACAATCATAAAAAAGAAGAGCACCGTGAATATCAAGTCGGGCAGAGCCGCCAGATTCAAGCCCGGCACTTCGCGATTGCGTGTAGTCTTGAATCTGCTCATTTCACACCCTCCGAAATTCTTTGTGGATAACGCGCCTTGATGGCATCACGTTCTGCGTCCGAACACTGTGCATACGAGTGTCCGTACTGTTGTCGCGCCATCTTTTCCCGTAGCGAGTGATATGCACGAACGACGGCATTCTGCATCTCGAAATACGCGTTATAACTGGTAGTACGACTGGTCTCCACAGCTATCACGTGTTGGTCTGTCTGATGGGAAGCGACAAACGACTCCACCTGCTGTTGCAGTTCCTCGTGTGTCACTACCTTGTCGTCGCAGTACAGCACGTCGTGCTCGTCTATTTTGACCTGAAGCACGTTGCTGCGATTGATGTCGCGCTGTTCCTGCTGCTGTTCGTCAAGGGGCGCCAGCTTACGTCCCAGTCCCTTGTCGGTATCCATCGACGAGGTCACCAGGAAGAACACCAGCAACATAAACGATATGTCGGCAGTCGACGTCGTGTTGAGTTCGGGAACGTCCCTATGCTTCCACCTAAACATCTTTACTTATTACATCTTACATCACCCTTCTTACATCATCCATCTTCCTTCTTACTTCCTATTATCCAGCCAGAAAGAACGGACAGCTGACACGACAACAGCCACCACTGCTACACTAAAGACGATGTACATGAGCCAAAGCATCACTTCGGCCAAGAAAAAACTACCTGCTTCAGCCATTGTTGCGCGATTTATATTGGGTAACAGAGTCCATCAGCGTGATAGCACACTCTTCCATGTGTGCCGTCAATCGCTCAATCTTAGCCAGAATATAGTTGTAGAAGAACTGCAGTACAATGGCCACCACAATACCGAAGATGGTCGTAATCAGCGCCACCTTCATACCCTTGGCCACAATCGTCGGACTGATGTCTCCAGCCGTCTGAATCTGGTCGAAGGCCATTACCATACCGATGACCGTTCCGAGGAATCCCAACGACGGTGCCACAGCGATAAAGAGTCGAATCCACGTGCAGCCTTTCTCCATCTTCGCTATCTGCACGGTACCATAGTTGGTCAGCTGACGGTCTATCTGGTCGAGGGGTTCCTTGATGTGCATCAGCGCCTGATAGCATATCGACGCCACCGGTCCGCGCGTGTCGCGACAGATGTCCTTCGCACCCTCCACGTCGTTCTGCTCCATCTTTTCGTCCACAGCTTTCATCAGCTTCTTCGTGTTCACCTCCGCCAGCGTCAGATACACGATACGCTCAATGCAGAAGGCCAGTCCTAACACCAATGCCAGTGCTACCAGCGACATAAAGCCTGCCGAGCCCTCAATAAACTTACGCTTCAGCTGCTTGTGCAGTCCGCCGCCTTCCTCTATCGTGTCGTCACCCGACAGGTCGGCATCAATTAGCGCCATTGCCGAGTCGGCCGTCAGCGTATCGTTACCTGTCGTCAGCGTTGTGTCGCTTACCGTCGGCTGAGGAGTGTTACCGTCAGGCTTCTGGGCATTTGCCGTCAGCAGACAGCCAAAGGCGAAGAGCCCCACCAAAGCCATTCTCAATCTGTTCATCATTTATTCTTACTTATTTACATTTTCGTATTTATCGCGAATCTTCTTCACCTGCAGCAACAGGTTCTGATAGTGGCGGGCGTTGATGCCCGTAGCCTGCTGCCCCTTCAGGTATGCCTCTATCTGGTCCAAGTGCTGCTCGGCATAGAGTAGGGCGTCGCTGCGGTGCGCAGTGACGTTGATGCCGCCCTTGTCCTGATCGGTGGGATTCAGCAGATGGTCAACGAAGTACATGTAGCTGCGCTGCTGCTGACGTCGGAAGTCGTTCTGACGCTCATCCTTGTTGTTCAGCGGTTTCCATACAGCTGCAAAGACGTCGTTCAGATAGTCGGCCAACGGATAGGGTTGCTTGGCGCGCAACGAGGTCTCGTGCAGGTTATACAGCATTCCCGGTGACAACATCAGGGCTATCAGCGTCTGCTGACGACTGCGAATCTCGTCGGTGGCGTCAATGCCCAAGCGCTCTACGACGTCATCGGGATACAGCCAGAGGGGTGCCTCCAAAACGTTTCGGTCGAGCCACTGCAACGCCTCCTGCTGCAACGCACGCGGCACGTAGTCGTGAACGGGCTGACCGGGAGCGTTGTTGACATAACGGCCGTTCAAATATTTCTGCACGTGGTTCACATATCGTTGGAACTGTGCACGCACGCCCTTGTGCACCGTCATGAGGTCGTCATACTGACCGTCGGGCTGTGCTGTCCATTTCAGGATGTTCTGCATCACGCGCTTCAGGTTCTTCACGCCATACTCGTTAGCCTTCATTTGGTTGTCGCCCAGGTCTTCAGTCTGTGAACGGGGGTCGGTGCCCTTGCCTTCGTCGCCACACCACCACAGGCGGCGGTTCTCCAGCGCCTTGGTCGTCTCACTGCGCAGGGCCTTCTTCTCCTCGTAGGCATCCTTGAACTCAGGGCGATACTGGTAGCCCCATTTGATGGCCCACTTGTCGTAGTCGTTGATGCGTGGGAAGAGGCCCTTTTCGCCTATCTTGTCCTCAGGCTGTGCCACGTAGTTGAATCGCGCATAGTCCATGATGCTGGCCGTATGTCCGTGTTTCTCCACCCACGCTTTGTCGCGCAGCTTTTCTACGGGTGTCGCCTGCGAGGCTATCATGTTATGGCGCAATCCTAACGAGTGACCCACTTCGTGCGACGACACGAAGCGTATCAGCTGTCCCATCAGTTCGTCGGGGAAGTCCATCGTCTGTGCACGCTTGTCCAGCGGTCCGCACTGACGGATATACCAGCCCTTCACCAGCGACATCACGTTATGATACCAGCAGATGTGTGCCTCTATAATCTCACCCGAACGGGGATCCACAATACGCGGGCCGTAGGCATTCTCCGTCTCTGACGGCAGATAGCGCAACACCGAGAAACGCGCATCGTCTATCGACATTGTGCTGTCCTCAGGCCAGTCCTTGGCCATGATGGCGTTCTTGAAGCCTGCCGCCTCGAAGGCCGTGTTCCAGTCCTCAATACCCATCTTCAGGTATTTGGCCCACTTCTTGGGCGTCGCGGGGTCTATGTAGAACACGATTGGTTGCTTAGGCTCCACCAGTTTGCCGGCCTTATAGGCCTTTACATTCTTGGGTTCCAGACGGTAGCGCGATATGTAGGCGTCGTGCTCTGGAGCCTCGTCGTCGCTGAACTGCGTCACCTTGCTGTTAAAGTATCCCACGCGCTCGTCAGCCAGTCGGGGCTTCATCGGCTCACGCGGCAGGAGCACGATGCTCGTCGTCAGCGTCACCGTTGCCGAGCCGCTTTGTGCCGTAGGCAGCTTGCCCGACGTCATAGCGTAGGTGCGCAGCGTCTGTATCTCCACGTTGATAGGGTAGGTCTTGATGGTATCCACAAACGAGCGGTCGTTCTGCAGACCTCCCACACCCACTGTCGTACGGTCGTTCGAACTGAAGCTGGTCACCTTGTTGTCGCTCATCAGCCACTTCGTGATGCTGATCAGTTGTGCCTGCGTATCGGGATTTCGCCCTATGACGTCAAACTTATAGATGATGGGGTCGGCAACGGAACGTTCCAGTGACGTCGCTATGCGGTCGTTGGCACGCGCATACTGCGACCGTACGAATTCGCGCATCAGCAGCGTCTTCTCGCCGTGCTGTTCCAGGTAGATGGCCGAACGGTTCACCTCCTCGCCGCTTATCAGCTTGAAGCCCTGGGGCACGCTGGCAAAGCGCGTCACTGCCAGCATCAGGCGTCCCACCAGCGAGTCGGGCACCTCCAGATACCAGTCGTCCTTGATATGGCGTACGGTAAACAGGCCTTCGCGCACCGAACCGCCTTCCTTAATCAGTTTGCTGTAGGGGCTTTTGTCGTCTTCTGTCAGCGTATCCACAACACAGCACGCCGCCACCGTATCCGCCTTGACTGCTATCGAGTCGTTCGTTGCGGCAGAGGCCGCCTGCTGTCCTGCTACGAGCAGCGATGTTGCTAATAAAATATGCTTTATTCTCATCCGATTTTTATTTGGTGTGCAAAGTTACACTTTTTTTTTGAAATACGTGATGAGTTTTGCATTATTTAATGTTAAGTACGACGATAGACTTGGCTGGTATCTTCACCGTGAGCATGCCCTTCTTCAGTTTTGCGTCCTTGAAGTCGGCTGGCGCCACCACGTTGGGATGCTGGAAGTCGTTGAAGTCGGCCACGTTCTTCGACGTGAGGATGCGACCGCTGACAGTCTTTGCGGCATAACCTTCAAGGGCGAAGTCGATGGTTTGTGCCTTGTCCAGCGAGACGTTGGTGATGGCGAGCACGATGCTGCCGTCGGTAGTCTTTGCTGCCGAGGCTGAGAGCATGGGGCAGGGACGATAGCCGGCATCCTTCGCACCCTCCTTCTCCTTGAAGTAGGCCTTGCTCACCTGCATGGTCTCGCTCTCGAGGTCGAGTGGGAGATAGGTGGCCTCCTGGAACGGGGTGTACATCTCAAACACGTGGTAGGTCGGCGTCAGCACCATGTGACCCGTACCTTCCTGATCGGTCAGTATCATCGACTGTAGCACGTTCACAATCTGTGCGATGTTCGCCATCTTCACACGATCGGTATATTTATGGAAGACGTTCAGCGACAGTGCTGCCACGAAAGCGTCGCGCAGGGCGTTCTGCTGATACAGGTGTCCGGCGATGGTGCCTGGCTCTTCGTCCCACCAGGTGCCCCATTCGTCCACCAGCAGTCCGACCTTGCCCTTCGGGTCCTTCTCGTCCATGATGGCTTTGTGCTTCTTGATTACCTCCTCAATTTCCAGACATTTGCCCAGCGCCCAGTAGTACTGGTCGTTGTCGAACTTCGTCGCCGAGCCCTTCGGTCCGTCCCATCCCGAGCAAGTATAATAATGTAGCGATACGCCCTGCATACGGTTGCCGATTTTGTCCATCAGCACCTCCGTCCACTTATAGTCGTAGTCCGAGGCACCGCTGCCGATGCGATAGAGCGTGTTGCCCGTATAGTCGCGCAGATAGGTGTTGAACTTGCGGAACTCGTCCGAGTAGTATTCCGGCGTCATGTTGCCACCACAGCCCCAGGCCTCGTTGCCAATGCCGAAGTACTTCACGTGCCAGGCCTTTTCCCTGCCGTTCTGACGGCGCAGACGGGCCATCGGCGTGTCACCGTCGCTGGTCATGTACTCTACCCATTGCGCCATTTCCTTTACCGTACCTGAGCCCACGTTGCCGCTGATATACGGTTCACAGCCCAGCATCTCGCAGAGGTTCAGGAACTCATGCGTGCCGAACGAGTTGTCCTCGATGGTGCCGCCCCAGTTATTGTTGCGCAGCGACGGACGCTGGTCCTTCGGACCGATACCGTCCATCCAGTGATAGTCGTCGGCAAAACAGCCGCCCGGCCAGCGCAGCACGGGCACCTTCAGCGCTTTCAGCGCCTCGAACACGTCCTTGCGGTAGCCGTTGATGTTGGGAATCTGGGAGTCTTCGCCCACCCAGAGGCCACCGTATATGCAAGTGCCGAGGTGTTCGGAGAACTGTCCGTAGATTTCGCGGTTGATCTTTGCCCCAGCCTTGTCAGCGTGGACTGTTGCCTTCACGTTGTCAGCAGCCATTGCCGTTGCGGCGCAGGCCAGTGCAATAAATGCAGAAAAGATAGTCTTTCTCATAATAGCATCATTCTTATGGTTTTATTGGTGCAAAGATACAAATAAATATTGAGAATGCCAAAAAATAAATTCTTAAAGTCACATTATTATAGATGATTCATATATTTTGGAAAAAGTTTGGAGATTCAGGGTTTTCTTAGTATCTTTGTCCCCCGTAAATCAACCCTCAGATAACGATATGAAAAGATTTCTCGTTTGTATGATTAGTATGCTGGCCGTGGGAGCTGCCAGCATGAAAGCACAGGTGATGGACAATGCGGATATAAACGCCCGGTGGCACAAGACCACCATCCCAGTGAAGAACGGCGGACAGGCACCCGACGTGGTGAAGCTGTTGCGTGCCTTCAACCAGGCCATGCCCACATGGGTGGTGGGTGAGGTGCTGGAACAGGCAGACCACCCTGCCAAGGGGACGCGCCAGAGCGGAACAGCGTCAATCTGGGACGGTAAGGACGACGACGACTACCGCATCCTCATCGACCGGAAGAACGGCTACGTTGACTTGGCGTCGCAGACGGACGTCAACCAGATGTCGGCCTGCGTGTGGCGCAAGGACAACGGCCACAGAATCTTCGCCCTAAGTCTCTACGAGCAGCACGTGATGCCGCAGAACCTGCTGTGTTGGTACGACTACGACCCGCAGACGCAGAAGATGACGCCCGCCAAGAGTCCGCTGGAGGCCTTCGAGCCCGCCGTGAAGGGTACGGATATTGGATGGTGTCTGCCTATGACTGGTACCGACTTCACCATCACGGAGTACTTCATAGGGCTGCCGGCTGTCACCCATGTGTATAAATGGGACAGGAAACAGTTTCACTTCGACCATACGGAGATGCCCGACTTCGAGTATCGGCTGTCGGCAGACTCGAAGGGCACGCAGCGCATCAGTCAGGGCAACGCCTGGTCGCACTACTGCATCATCGACCTGACGGGCGCAGGCAGACCCCTGCTGGCCTTCTGCAACTTCTACGACGGTGAAATGGGCGATATGATGCTCATTGGTGAGTTCAAGAGCGACCGTGTGGCGCTGGGCACGATGACTCGGGACGGCGAGAAACTGAACGTGTTCCGCGGACCGAAACACAGGAACGGCGAAGACCAGGTCATCGTCGTACATCGCGATATGGCAGGCGGTCTGTGGTACAACGTCGTGCTGGGCAATCTGGTGCAGTATCTGGTGTGTGACCTGCCCAACTTCACTGACCCCGATGCAGGGCGCACGGTGAAGGTCACGGCAGGCTTCGGCCATGAGACCACTGACATCATCGGCGAGTTGGGCGAGTGGATTGACCTCTCAAAACTCATGCGATGGCGCCCCATTGAGATCAAAGAAGGTGAGGAAGAAGCACCATAAACGTCATTTCATACTTTCCTCAGGTCCTCAGGGCCGTTACAGATAACAGTTTTGTTGGGAGCTGATTGTTGTTTCCTGTTTTCGGTTGACAATCTCAAATCTCAGATCTCAGTTTTCTGAGCTGCCCAAAAGTATAAAAAGCATTATCTTATACTATACTTATAAATTATATACTATATATATATAGTATATAATTCTTATACGAGTCTATTTATTGCTATTTCGCCTTCCTGAAAACTGTTATCTGTTATCTGTAACGCTCACCTGAAAACTGAGATCTGAGATTTGAGATATGCTCGCTCAGAAAACTGTGCTCTGTGACACTTTAAGGCTAAAATACATCTCAAAACGCCGATTTTAATTCTCAACCGGTAGACTGGCGGTTTACTTCCCAACGACCGCCCGTTTAGTTCCTTTGGGCGACGAATCCAAAGAGGGAAGAGGGATGATGTAATAAATAAGAAGAGAGGCAAGTCGTGGGACTCACCTCTCTTCTTTATATGGTAAAAAACACGCGGTTAGCGGATGACTTTCTTGCCGTCGACGATGTAGATGCCTTTACGTAGGTTGTCGTTCTTGACGGTGCGGCCGTAGATTTCGGTGACGGTAATCTGGTGGCCCAGAAGGTCGGTGTAAACAATGCCGGTCCCGTCAAGGAAGACGGCAATACGGGTTCAGCCACCGTGTTCACTGGTAAAATTGCCGGTAAGGGCATTGTCACCGTTTACGGTAAGAACGATATCTGGTATCTCGTCAGCTCGGGTAACGCCGTGCCCACCAGTTTCGATCAGGAGAAACTGAAGAACGTCGTTCAGCTCAGCATCACGGGCGCCAACGTAGAGAGCGTAGAACTGCCCGCTTTGGATAAACTGACCCAGTTCAGCTTCAACAACAGCGCCGTGAAGACGGTCGACGTTTCGAAGGTGCCCACGCTGACCTCACTGACCATCAACAACATGAATGGCATTCCCCAGTTGGAAAGCATTGATGTCAGCAAAAATACTGAACTGAATAGTATTTCAATACAAGGCAATGCTACCACGAGCGGTCAGTTGGCAAGCATCGATTTAAGCAAGAACACCAAGCTGACCGGTATTTATCTGCAGTACAACAAATTGACCAGCATTACGTTGCCATCAGAATACACAACACTGAACAACAAGGGCGTACCTGCCAAGATTACGCTTTCGCTGAACAACAACGAGTTGTCTGAAATTAAGGATTTGGACAAGGTTCCCGAGAAATCTATTGTCAACATTTCCAGCAACAAGTTTACGTTTGCCACGCTTCCTGCACAGACCTCTAATATCAAGACTTACACCTATGCACCTCAGGCTGATATGGAGGTTGAGCCTCAAGGCGCTGTCCTCGACCTGAAGGCACTGGGTACTGTTCAGGACAAACCAACCAAGTTCGAGTTTGCCGCTGGTGAAACAGCTCTTAAGGCTACTGAAGACTATAAGGAGACGTTAGTCGCAGAATTTGAATTCCTCAAGTCGTTTGAGGGTGTTGTATGCACGATGACCTCAGAAGCATTCCCCAAGCTGACTCTGAAGACCAAGCCATTCAACGTAACAGTTAGTGCACCTGCAGAGGGTCGTACATGGGACTTCACCACATGGGGCGCAGAGACCGTTAACAACCTGAAGGCTGACGCTGCTGCCAGCAAGATTACCGGTTGGAGCGACGTAGAGAAGCAGGCTGATGCAGATGCTGATGGTGCCCCCACTGAGACATCTAAGGACAACTGCTTCTGGCTGGCATCAGAAAGCACCAAGGCTAATGGCAAGGACATCAAGGAAATTGAAGGACTTGTTTGGAACACGACGTACACCAAAGCCCGTTCGTTGGCTATTGCTGTTAACTATCCTTCGGCTTTGAGTGACTATGCAGGTGGTGCTTACCTTTGGTTAGGCGGCGGTTCGAAGAAGGTGCCTTGCTTTACCATTCCTGGTGTAAAGGCTGGACAGACTATCACGATGGAGGTTGAGTCACACAAGACATCTGACGCTCGTGGCATAGAGCTGTATACAGGCGTTGATGCTGACGGTCTGGTAGATGCTGCTACCAAGATTGGCGATTCATTCACGCCAAAGACCAAGGATTCTCACACTTGGACTATCGATAAAGACTGTGATGTGATTGTTTATAATACCAGCGGCTGCCACATCTACAGCATCGTAGTGAAATAACACGTTTATCTCATTCGAGGTCGGATAAACGTCTGGATGATGCCTCGTACGGCAAGGAAAAGAATCATGGCAAACCAAAGCGCCTGATTGCCGTACAGAGGCATCATTTTGTATGCTACGGCGAAGAAGACGACGGCGGCAATGGCGGCGCTGAGCAACATGCCGCGCGTATGGGTGGTGCCGATGAAGATACCGTCCCAGATGAAGGCTGCCGCACCAGCTACGGGAATGAGGTAAGCCCACCAGACGTAACCCTCGCTGGCGGCAACGACGTGCGGATGGTCGGTGAGCAGGCGCAGAAACGGCATACCACCTATTATATATATAAAGGTGAACAACGCCGTCATAGCCGCACCCCACAGGAAGAGATGCCTGACGATGCTGCGGTACGACCGCAACTGGCGCGCACCCCAGAAACGACCGCCCAGCGCCTCACCGGCATACGCGAAACCGTCCATCACGTAGGAGAACAGCAGGTAGAGCTGCATCAACAGCGTGTTGGCAGCCAGAACCTCAGCACCCTGACGTGCTCCGGCAGCGGTGAAGTAGAGGTTGACGGCAACAAGACAAACGGTGCGCAGGAAGATATCGACAGAAACCTCACAACGGGACAGTCCCCATGTGCTAAACAAAGCACGGAGGGACTGTTTCCATTTTAGGTGACGCCAATAGTATTGCTTCAGCATGACTACGGCAACGACGAGTCCGGCATACTGTGCAACGACGGTACCGAAGGCGACACCCGACACTTTCATCCCTAATCCATAGACGAAAAACAACGACGCCAAGATGTTGACAACGTTTTGCAGGATGCTGATAACCATCGGCGTGCGCGTGTTCTGCATACCGATAAACCAGCCGCTCAGCGCATAAAGTCCCAACATGGCGGGAGCCCCCCATATCACAATGCGAAAATAGACATCGACCAACATGCTGACATCGGACGTCGGTCCTATCAGCCATAGCATTAGCCTGTAAAGCGGCCACTGGAACACCAACAGCACTACTGATGTTGCGAGTGCCACCGTGACGGATTGCGTCAACAGCCGCGTCATCTCGCCAAAATCGCGCCGTCCGCGTGCCTGTGCCGTCAGTCCGCTCGTACTCATGCGGAGAAATCCGAAGAGCCAGTAGATCAGGTTAAAGATCATCGAGCCGACGGCGATGGCACCGATATATGCCGCCGAACCCATGTGGCCGACTATCGCCGTATCCACGAGTCCCAGTAGCGGCACCGTGATATTCGTCACGATGGCAGGCAGCGCTATTTTCAGTATCTGTAGGTCTCTTTTATTCATTTTTCCTGCAAAGATAACACTTTTTTCAAGAATAATCACTATCTTTGCAGAAACTTATGCAAAAATGATGATGAAGAGGCTGTTAGCATTTGGCTGTTGGCTGTTGGCAATCAACTGTGGTGCGCAGACGTTCTCTATTGAAAGGCGGACTGACTCGCTCTACGTACTGACGCTGACCACTGACTCAACATATGACCGTTGGCGACTGCCGTATCCCGTCTATCGTATGGAGACGGGCGATGTGGACGGCAACGGAACGACAGAGGTGCTGGTGGGTGTCATCAAAGCAACGCGCTTTCACCCCGAGATGGGGCGTCGCCTCTTTATCTTCAAGAACTACGAGGGATTGGTGCGTCCCATGTGGCTGGGCTCACAGTTGGGCGGCACGCTACAGGACTTCCACTTCCGCAACGGCGTAGTGCGCAGTTTGGAGACGAACGCACGTAGTGAGTACACGGTCACGGAATATCGCTGGGGCGGCTTCGGACCGAAGTTCGTGCGGTACCTCGTCAGGAATACGGACGAAACGAGTGCACGAAAGTATTTCGACATGAACGAATCTAACGAATTGAACGAATAGATATGAGAAAGTTATTAGCAACCATCGTGTGCCTGATGGCCTTGACGGCATCAGCGCAAACGGCGAAGCGGGTGATGATTCCCGGTCAGGGTAACATCAACGTAGAGCAATTGAACAGGCGCGTCGACCTGTCGCAGGATGTATCGCGCCTGAACTTGACCGAGTTGCGCGTGCTGCGCAACAGTTTCTTTGCCCGTGAGGGCTATCCTTTCAAGGATGCCTTCCTCAGGGGTGTCTTCCAATGTACTTCGTGGTACGACTCGCTGCAATGGAAGCGTTGGGAGAAGGTGGAAAGCAAGGTGGAATATAACGACAACGAGAGCTATCGTACCACCTACTATAAGGCCGATGCCAAACTGCCCATGAAGACGACGAAGGCCGAACAGACATTCATCGCCAAGTTGCAGGCCCGCGAGAAGGAACTCAAGAAGCTGAACTTCCAACCCAGCGAGAGTGGCTATCGTGTCAACATGAACAACGTCATCAACGCCATGCAGTTGGAGAACTTCGACGCACGCCTGAAGGACAAACTCGGCCGCAACGGTTTCGCCATTGTCCCTGCCCAGCACGAGCAGCTGTTCAACGTCTATGAAAGCAACGACTACACGAACTTCCCGAACTTCGTAACTACCGACCTCTACCTGCAGCTTTACCACCTGTACTTTGACTGCCTGTTGCGCGACATTGAGCAACAAAGGCTACACGACGTGGTCAAGAAGTTATGTGAGCGCGGTCAGCAGCTGACAATGGGCTCGACGGCGGAGATGCAGTGGCTGCACACCTACTTTAACATCGGTCACGCACTCATCACCGGCCAGAAAGGTGCCGTAGGCACGGAGGCCGACGAGGTCGAGAAGTCGACGGGCTACAATGCCGCGACGTCCGAATATCTAGGCTACATCGACGTGCCCTTCAACTACCAGCTGTTCCGTCCGCGCGGCCACTATACCCGTAACGACACGCTGAAACAATACTTCCATGCGATGATGTGGTTGCAGACCGTTCCCTTTGGCACCGACGTTCCCGCGCAGTTGCAGAGAGCCGTCGTGCTGGCCGAACTGACGGGTAGCGACGCGCAGATGCGCAAGCTCTATCAGCAGCTGTTCGAACCCATGACGTGGCTCTTCGGCACGCCCGACAACATCACCATCATGCAGGTGTACGACCTGATGAAGGGACGCAAGGCCGCAGCATTGTTGAACGACAAGAAGGCAATGGCACAGTTGCGCGGCGACATCGAGACGCTCGCCAAACAACAGACGCGCATCAAGCCCAAGTTCGAATACACCAGTCCGTACAAGATTAACTTTCTGCCGCAACGCTACATGCCAGACGGCGAGGTGTTGCAGGAGATGGTCGATTACGACAACGATCCGACGCGTCGCGGAATGCCTAAGGGACTCGACGTATTTGCCTCGATGGGCGTTGCGTCGGCCGAGAAGATTCTCATCGACGAGCTGAAGGAGAACCAGCAGTGGGACGGTTTTGTGTCCGCACTGGCGAAGATGAAGCAGCGGATGACGGAGATTGATTGGCAGCAGACCATCAGCAACCGATGGATGGACGCGCTGAAGTCCGTCCACGAGACCAGCGACGGCTATCCCTACTTCATGCTGACGCCCGAGTGGCAGAAGAAAGACTTGAACGCCGCCCTCGCCTCGTGGGCCGAACTGAAACATGACGCCATCCTCTACGCCAAGCAGCCCTTCGGTGCCGAGTGTGGCGGTGGCGGTCCCCCCGAGCCCGTCGTCACCGGTTTCGTGGAGCCGAACGTAAAGTTCTGGCGCAAGGCCATCAGTCTGCTCGACGCAACCAATGACGTGTTGGTGCGCCACCAGTTGACCACCGAGAAGGGCAAGCGTGCCACCGAGCGTTTGCGCGAAGAGGCGCAATTCCTGTTGCGCATCAGCGAGGCGGAGCTGGCTGGTAAGAAGTTGGACGAGGGCGACTACGACCACATCAAGGCCATTGGTGCCACGTTCGAAAACATCTCGCTCGACCTCGTTCGCGACGACGACCAGTACCTGATGGGTTGGAGCGATGTGGAGGGTACCGACCGCAAGGTGGCGCTGATTGCCGACGTTTACACGGCTAATGCCGACAACAATCCGGAGAAGAGTGTGTTATATGTGGCTGTGGGTTTGGCCGACGAGATATACTGCGTCGTGGAGGTCGACGGCTTCCTGTGGCTCATGCGCGGCGCCGTGCTGTCGTATCGTGAAACGCGCAGGGCGCTGGATGTGTTGCGACTGACCGACGAGGAATGGCAGAAGAATCTGGAGACCAATCCTGATGAGGGCCGTCCCACGTGGATGCAGGACATCATTGTGCCCCTGAAGGAGGCGCCCAAAACCAATGAGAAATATTTTTATAGCACTGGCTGTTAGCCTTTTGTCGTCTATATCGCCGTGTCACGGCGATACACTGAACGTTGTCATGACCGGCGACATCCTGCTCGACCGCGGGGTGCGCCGTGCCATCGACCGCGAAGGAATAGACGCCCTCTTCTTGCCAGCCATCGACTCCGTGTTCAAGAAAGCCGACGTGGTGGTAGGCAACTTAGAGTGCCCCGCCACCAAAATCAATGCACCCGTCTTCAAGCAGTACATCTTCCGCGCAGAACCGGAGTGGCTCGCCGACCTCCGGCGACACGGTATCACGCATCTGAACTTGGCCAACAACCATTCTATCGACCAAGGTCGCGAGGGGCTGATGGACACCTACCGCAACGTCACCGCAGCGGGTATCGTTCCCATTGGTGCCGGTCGGACGATGCAGGAAGCCGTGCGCCCCGTATTGCTCAGCGAACGTCCGCGACGCGTTTGGCTCGTGGCGTCGTTGCAAATGGCCTTAGAGAATTATGCTCATCTGCCCGAAAGCCCCAGCGTCAGCCAACAGCCCATTGACTCGCTCATTCAGTGCATCAGTCGGCTCCGTCGCGCTGATCCCCGCTGCTATATCATCGTCTCGCTGCACTGGGGCTGGGAGAACCATGAGGAGGTTGTGCCCCGTCAGCGATACGACGCCCACCGGCTGATTGACGCTGGCGCTGATGCCCTCGTCTGTCACCATACCCACACCCGCCAACCCAGCGAGACCTATAGCGAAAAGCCCATCTTTTACGGCATCGGCAACTTCATTTTCGACCCGCAGCGCGACATTAACCGACGCGCCGCCATCGTCCGTCTCCACATCACCGACAGCACCGCCGACGTCGAGTACCTCCCCATCAAAATCAATGGCTGCCGTCCGGAGTTGGACAACAGCCATTGATTTACCTTTTTACGGATGATTATTGCCTTACCACCACAGCATCGGGGTAACGCTTGGGGTCAAAGCGGAAATAGTCGTCGGTCAGCCCCGCCCGCACGTTGCTGACGATCATCGTGATGGCCATTCCTTCCTGCTCCATCGAGAGCTTGCGAAGATAATAGGTGTCTTTGCTTACGATGATGACGGCCTCGTTGGGTAGCGGCTTCTCCTGTGCCACAGTGTCGCCATGATTGCAAATAAAGTTTTATGCCTGCAAAAGTACAACATTTTCGGGAAAAACCAAGCAAATGCGCAGAATATTTTGTCGTTTCAAATATAATTCGTATCTTTGCACACAAAGTATAAATAATTTGGATGATAACAGCATGATAAACCAACAACTACTAAATCCTAAGAGTATCGCCATCATTGGCGGTTCCAACAATGTACACAAGCCCGGCGGCGCCTTGGTGCGCAACCTATTGAGCGGCGGTTACCAAGGCACGCTGCGTATCGTGAATCCGAAGGAGGACGAAGTGCAAGGCATCAAGGCGTTCCACGATGCCCGCGAGTTGCCGCCGACGGAATTGGCAGTCCTCGTGGTCGCAGCGAAGTATTGTCCGGAGTACGTGGAACTGCTGGCCAAGGAGAAGCAGACGCGCGCGTTCATTATTATATCTGCGGGATTCAGCGAGGAGACACACGAGGGTGCCGTCTTGGAACAGAAGATTCTGGACACGTGCAAGCAGTATGGTGCAGCGCTCATCGGTCCCAACTGTATCGGCCTGTTGAACCGCAACCATCACTCGGTGTTCACCAAACCCATTCCCAAGTTGAATCCCAACGGTGTCGATTTCGTCAGCGGCTCGGGTGCTACGGCGGTGTTCATTCTGGAGAGTGCCGTCGCCAAGGGGCTGCAGTTCAACAGCGTGTGGTCTATCGGCAATGGTAAGCAGATTGGTATCGAGGACGTGCTGCAGTACTTTGACGAGCACTTTAATCCGGAGACTGACTCGAAGGTCAAGCTGCTGTACATCGAGAATATCTCGAATCCCGACAAACTGCTGTATCATGCCTGTTCGCTGATACGCAAGGGCTGTCGCATTGCGGCCATTAAGGCGGGAGCATCGGAGAGCGGCAGTCGTGCGGCATCGTCGCATACGGGAGCCATCGCTTCCAGTGACTCTGCGGTCGAGGCGTTGTTCCGTAAGGCGGGCATCGTACGCTGTTTCTCGCGCGAAGAACTGACGACGGTGGGCTGCATCTTCACCCTACCCGAACTGAAGGGCAAGAACTTCGCCATCGTCACACATGCCGGTGGTCCTGGCGTCATGCTGACGGATGCGCTGTCGAAGGGCGGGTTGAACGTGCCGAGGATAGAAGGAGCGGAGGCCGACGAGCTGAAGACAAAGCTGTTCCCAGGTTCTGCCGTTGCCAATCCTATCGATATCCTCGCCACAGGAACCCCCGAACAGTTAGGTATCGCCATCGACTACTGTGAAGAGAAATTCCAGGACATCGATGCCATTGCCGTCATCTACGGCACGCCGGGACTGACGCAGTTGTACGAGGCTTACGAGGTGCTGCACCAGAAGATGGTGACGTCCAAAAAACCTATCTTCCCCATTCTGCCCAGTCTGCATACAGCCGGTCCGGAGGTGGCAGAATTCCTGCAAAAGGGTCACGTCAACTTCTCGGACGAGGTGACGCTGGCTACGGCACTCTCGCAGATAATGCGCACACCAAAGCCGGCACCACCCGAGGTTGAGCTGTACGGTACAGACATTCCCCGACTTCACAACATCATCTTTGGCATCGAGGAGAACGGTTATGTTCCGCCACAGACGGTTCGCGACATTCTGTCGTGCGCCGGCATCCCCCTTGTACCCGAGATGGTCAGCACGAGCAAGGACGAGTTGACGGCCTTTGCCAATGAGGTGGGCTATCCAGTCGTCGCCAAGGTCGTGGGACCCGTACATAAGAGTGATGTGGGCGGTGTGGCGCTTAACATCCGCACGCCGGAACATTTGGCGTTGGAGTTCGACCGCATGATGGCCATCAAGGATGCCACGGGCGTGATGGTGCAGAAGATGCTGAAGGGTACTGAACTGTTTATCGGCGCCAAGTACGAAGAACGCTTCGGACACGTCGTGCTTTGTGGACTTGGCGGCATCTTCGTCGAGGTGCTGAAGGATGTCTCCAGCGGCTTGGCTCCGCTTTCCTACGGAGAAGCATTCTCGATGATTCACTCGCTGCGCGGCTATAAGATATTAAAAGGTACGCGCGGACAACAGGGCATCAACGAACAAAAGTATGCCGAAATCATTGTCCGCCTCTCGACTCTCCTCCGTTTTGCTACGGAAATCAAGGAGATAGACATCAATCCGCTCCTGGCCGACGAGAACGAAGTCGTCGCCGTCGATGCCCGAATACTTATTGAGAAATAAGCAGAGTATTTATGATAAACCTTAGAGGAAGCCTTGCTGACGTAGGGCTTCTTTCAGTCCTTCCGACATCGCCTCGTTGTCGGCCTTAGTATAACGGATGTCCGTGAAGACCTGTGCCAAAGTCTGCTTGTGATTAATCTCTACAAAGTGCTGATTCTCGGGCAACTGTTCCTTCTCACCATAGAAGGCGTCGATATCCGCAGCCGTCGGCTTGTGGTAGGTTTCGGCATGCACAAAACTCTCCAACGGCAGACGATCGGTCAAAGCCGGTTCCTCGGCAGGCCAGCCCACGGTCAGCGTAGCCACAGGCATTACAAGCTTCGGCAGTAGCAAAGCCTCGATAATCTGCATGGGTTGATAGACGGTAGTGCCTAAGTAGCAGTAGCCCAGCCCCTCTTCATCCATCAGGTTGCATAGCGTCTGCGTATAGAGCAGGGCGTCGATGGCCGCATTCTGGTACGACAGGAAGTTGTCGTAGCCTGGCTTGGCCTCACGTTCCTCGCACCAGCGGGTGGTACGATGGAAGTCGGCACAGATAGTCAGCACCACAGGTGCTTGTGTTACCATAGGCTGATTGAAATGGGCAGGAGCCAAGCGCTGCTTCATCTCGTCTGAGCGCGTCACCACCACACTATACAGCTGGAGGTTGCCCATGGTTTGTGTACGACTAGCCTCATTCATAAGGCGGTTTAACAGCGCGTCGCTGACGGGCTGTTCAGAGTATTTGCGGATAGTCCGACGTGTCAATAAGTTCTTCATGTGTGCAAAAGTACAAAATAATTGAGAATTGAGAATTGAGAATTGAGTATTTTTGATGCAATACCCATTTTTTTTCGCTTTTCTTTTGCATTTTTCTCATTTTTTCGTAATTTTGCCATCAAAATAACTTTAAACACAACGACTATGGAACATCAGTTGCTATTTCAGATTTTCGGTTGGTTAGGTAGTTTCGGCCTCATCTTCGGCTATCTGCCCCAGGCCATTCAGACCATTCGCACCCGTAATACCGACGGTATCTCACTGCCCGGCTTCATCATGATGGCCGTCGGCAGTTTCTGCTTTATGTGTCAGGGATTATTGCTGTGTATAGAACAAGGCATCGAGACAGGTGTCTTCATTTTTATTACCAACTTCATCACAGCCGCCTGTGCCGCCATCATTTTTATCATCAAGATGCATAACGACCACTTTAAGAAAAAGTAAAATAGTAAAAGGGGTAAAAAGAAAACCGACAAATCGGCAGATAATTCTGACGTTTTGTCGGTTTTGTTGTGTTCGGCATAGTCTTTGTCCGCCTTAAGATAGAAACAACAAATTAAAATTAGGAGGACAAAACTATGACATTAGACAAGTTTACTATCAAAGCTCAGGAGGCCGTACAGCAGGCTGTGAACACCGCACAACTGAACGGCCAGCAGGTCATCGAACCTGTACACATACTGAAAGGAATTTTGGAGAAGGCGAAGGACGTCACGACCTTCATCTTCCAGAAACTCGGTGTCAACGCCCAGCAGGTTGAGATGCTCGTCGATCAGGAGATCAAGCATCTGCCGAAGGTACAGGGCGGACAGCCGTATCTCTCTAACGATGCCAACAACGTTTTGGTCAAGGCGCAGGAATTGTCGCAGAAGTGGGGCGACGAATTTGTTGCGTGTGAGCCGATGCTACAGGCTCTATTAACCGTCAACTCCACAGCTTCACGCATTATGAAGGATGCCGGATGTACGGAGAAGGAGATGCAGCAGGCTATCCAGTCGCTGCGTCAGGGTCAGAAGGTACAGTCGCAATCAGCCGACGACAACTACCAGTCGTTGGAGAAGTATGCCAAGAACCTTGTCGACCTTGCCCGTCAGGGGAAACTCGATCCCGTCATCGGACGTGACGACGAGATTCGCCGTCTCTTGCAGATTCTCTCGCGCCGTACGAAGAACAACCCCATTCTGATTGGTGAACCGGGTACGGGTAAGACTGCCATCGTGGAAGGACTGGCTGGTCGTATCGTACGGGGTGATGTGCCTGAGAACCTGAAGGACAAGCAGGTGTACTCGCTTGATATGGGTGCGTTGGTGGCTGGTGCAAAGTACAAGGGTGAGTTCGAAGAGCGTCTGAAGAGCGTCATCAACGAGGTGACGAAGGCCGAGGGCCGCATCATCCTCTTTATTGACGAGATCCACACGCTTGTAGGTGCCGGTGGCGGTGAGGGAGCGATGGATGCCGCCAACATCCTGAAACCAGCCTTGGCTCGTGGTGAACTCAGGGCTATTGGTGCTACGACCCTGAATGAATACCAAAAGTACTTCGAGAAGGACAAGGCTCTCGAGCGCCGTTTCCAGACGGTGATGGTGGACGAGCCGGACGAACTCAGTGCCATCTCCATCCTGCGTGGTCTGAAGGAACGTTACGAGAACCATCATAAGGTACGTATTCAGGACGATGCCTGTATCGCTGCCGTACAACTCTCCGAGCGGTATATCTCCGAGCGTTTCCTGCCCGATAAGGCCATCGACCTGATGGATGAGGCTGCTGCCAAACTGCGTATGGAGCGCGACAGCGTGCCTGAGGAACTCGATGAGATTACCCGTCGACTGGCTCAGCTTGAAATCGAGCGCGAGGCCATCAAGCGTGAGGGTGACGAACCCAAGATTGCTCAATTAGATAAAGAGATTGCCGAACTCCGCGAGCAGGAGACCCAGTTCCGAGCTAAGTGGGAGGGCGAGCGCCAGCTCATCAATAAAATCCAGCTGGACAAACAAGAGATGGAGAGCCTGAAGCTTGAAGCCGAACGTGCCGAGCGCGAGGGTGACTATGGTAAGGTGGCTGAGATACGCTACTCGAAACTGAAGGCTCTCGAAGATGACATTAAGACTATCCAGCAGCAGTTAGCGACAGCCCAAAATGGCGATTCGCTGGTTCGTGAGGAGGTCACTGCCGACGATATTGCAGAAGTCGTTTCACGCTGGACGGGCATCCCCGTTACCCGTATGATGCAGAGTGAACGTGAAAAGTTGCTCCACCTTGAGGAAGAGCTACATCATCGTGTCATTGGTCAGGATGAGGCCATTACTGCCGTTTCCGATGCTGTACGCCGTTCGCGTGCTGGTTTGCAGGATCCTAAGCGACCTATCGCTTCGTTCATATTCCTCGGCACCACGGGTGTCGGTAAGACGGAACTCGCCAAGACGCTGGCCGAGTATCTGTTCAACGATGAGACCATGATGACGCGTATTGATATGTCGGAGTATCAGGAGAAGCATACCGTCTCACGTCTGGTTGGTGCGCCTCCGGGCTACGTAGGTTACGATGAGGGCGGTCAGTTGACAGAGGCTGTGCGTCGCAAGCCTTATAGCGTGGTGCTGTTCGACGAGATTGAGAAGGCCCATCCGGATGTCTTCAATATCCTGTTGCAGGTGTTGGACGACGGACGTCTGACGGATAACAAGGGACGTACGGCCAATTTCAAGAACACCATCATCATCATGACGTCGAACGCCACGCGTGAACAACTGCGTATGACCATGCGACCTGAGTTCCTCAATCGTATCGACGAGATCATTACCTTCACGCCGCTCACACAGGAGCAGATTGCCGACGTCGTTCGTCTGCAGATGAAGAAGGTGACGGACATGCTGGAACCGCAGGGCATTCGCCTGGAAATCACTGAGGCTGCCATCAAGTATCTGGCTCAGGAGGGTTACGACCCCGACTTCGGTGCTCGTCCTGTCAAACGCGCTATCCAGCAACTGGTACTCAACGACCTTTCGCGCAAGATATTAGCCGACGAGGTCAACCGCGAGAAACCTATCATCATCGACGAGTTCGGCGACGGGCTGGTGTTTAGGAATTAAAACCATTAAAAGATTTGCAGTTTATTCAGGCTGCAAATCTTTTGTTTTTCAACAGAAAGCTAACTTAATGCGCAAAAAATTTGGTAGTTTCAGATAAAAGCCCTAAATTTGCACGTGAAAACTTGATTACTAATTCAAATTTATAACGTTATGAAGAAAATTTTTACGCTTATTAGTGTAGCACTGTGTGCTATGAGTGTTAATGCGCAGTCTCTCTGGAAGGCAGCAGAGTTCGACCTTTCGACTGCTGTTGAGACAGATCTTTCTGAGGGTGTTTATGGCGGTGGTACTGCCGAAAGTCCTGATACCAGCATTCCCTTGACTATCAAGACATCCACCATCACAGCTACTGTCGATGGTATCACGATGACTGGTGTCTCTACGCCCAACAGCCTGAGCAAGAAGGATGTTGACGAGGGTAAGACTCAGGTCTATTGGGAACTGAAAGGAAAAGATGACGGTTCTGACAATCTTGCCTTGACTACCCCTGAGTGCACGCCTCAGTTTACTCAGTATCTGATGCCGAAGGGCAATCCTGGTTTCCAGCACTGGGAGTTCTATGAATTTAATTCTGATGGTGACGAGGTGTTCCGTGCCTATGATAGCTATTGGGAGCCGGGTGCAACAGCTATGCCTGCCAAGGGTGCTTACTACAAGTTTGCTGCCACCAAGAGCGGTGACCTGCGCGTAGCCATCTTTGGTAACAAGAACGCTAATCCCACTTACATTGTCGACGAGGCTACCCTGCAGCCGATGGCTCCTGCCACTGTGAAGGTGAGCATCTACTACCAGAACACCACCTTCGTCTATGAGGGCAGTGTTGATGAGGGAACAGCAAAGTATTTCAATGTTGGTGAGCAGGCTGAAGACTATGTGCTGCAGCACACCAATGGCGTGACTCAGAACCGTCAGGTGCTTGGCTACCTCGATTTTGCTGTTGAGGCTGGCAAGACCTACTGGCTGTTCAATCCCAAGAGCCAGATTGGTATCTACGGCTTCTACTTCGCAGAGGGTGGCGAGACTGGTATTGCCAACATGAAGAAAGAGATGGAGTCTGATGCTCCCCGTTACAACCTCGCTGGTCAGAAAGTGGGCAACGACTACAAGGGTGTAGTCATCCAGAACGGTCGTAAGATGATTCAGAAGTAATAGTAATATTGATGTTGAGATTATTTGGAGCTGCCTGAGGGTGGCTCCATTTTTGGTGAAAAGAGGACAAAGCTGAGGGCAGTTCGTCTTTTATAAAGACAAAACAAGCAAACGATATGAAGAAACAAATCATTCTGTTGTTGGCAGTCATGCTGACATGTACAGCGGCTATTGCTTTGGCAGGCATGCAGGCCTTCACCTACTATACAGCAACATTTGTGGTGGCACCAGAGGGAGCCGGTACGGTGAATCCTACCAGTGCAAGGGTGTTGGCAGGTACGCAGACTACTGACATCACAGCAACAGCCAATGCAGGCTACTCCTTTGAAGGCTGGTATGTCAATGGCGAACTGCTTTCTACGGAGAATCCCCATCAGTTTACACTCACAGCCGACGTTACCATTACTGCCCAGTTCAAGCAGGAAGAAGCCCATGTCGTTTTAGGATTCATCAAGGCTGGCTGTGAAGGCATGGGTACCGTCTCTGTCAGTCCTGAGGGTACGCCTGTTGAGGGTGGCTATAAGTTCAATCATGGCACAACGGTATCCCTGAAGGCCACTCCAGCCATTGGCCACCAGTTTGACCGTTGGGAGGATGCCCAGGGCACGACGCTGTCAACATCAGACTCTTATAAGTTCACGCTGACTGAGGACAGAACCGTCTATGCCGTGTTCTCAATGATGGAGAACTATCACGCTGACCTCATTAGTTTCCCTGGTGCTGAGGGCTATGGTCGCTTTACAACTGGTGGACGCGCTGTTGACAGCCGAGGCTCGAAGGTCTACTACGTCACTCGTCTGGATGATACAGGCGAAGAAGGTTCCTTCCGCTGGGCTTGCACTACAGGAGACGATACCCCTCGCACAGTGCTGTTCAAGGTGGCAGGTACTATCTACCTGACCTCTAACCTGACAGTGAAAGCCAATACGACGATAGCAGGACAGACAGCTCCTGCCGGTGGCATATGTATTGCAGGCTACAGGCTCAAGCTGTCGTCGAATACCATTCTGCGTTATCTTCGCTTGCGTGCTGGTGACCTGCCTAACAAGAGCATGTCGCCCTTAGGGGTGGAGAATGTCGAGAACATTGTTATTGACCACTGCTCGTTTGGCTGGTCGATGGAGGAGAATATCACGCTCTATGACAACAACAACACAACCACCCAGTGGTGTATCTTTGCCGAAGGTCTTTATGACTCACGCAATCAGAAGGGCAACCGTGCCTATGGTGCACAGTGGGGAGGCAAGCGTAGCACCATGCATCACTGCCTGTTTGCCCATAACAACAGCCGTTCACCCCGTTTCAATGGTGTGCGCCCTGAGAACCATGACCGTCAGGCCATCAATGAGTTCATCAATAATGTCATCTATAACTGGGGCAGTGTGAATGCCATCTATGGCGGCGAGAACTCTGCAGGTGGGGCTACCGACTACAACCGTGTCTATATGATCAGCAACTACTATCGTCCAGGTCCTGCTACGAAGAATGCCACCAGCAGCCGTCGCTATTGGGTATCAGCCAGTGGAGAGCAGAACGGTGTGGGGCAATGGTACCTGAAGGGTAATAAGTTCGAGCTGAGCAGCAAATGGGCTCCTTCTTCCAATATCTGGAGTGATACCGAGCTGAAGAAGGTGAACGACGACAACTATTATGGTTTTGTAAGTAACAACAGCTCGCGAGCCATGAACTTCTGGTCGCTGTCGCCCTCACAGGCTTTGGCAGACAAGTGCCTGCTGAAGACTATTGTTGATGAACTGAGTTACACTGACTATGAGACAGCAGACGAGGCTTATGCAAAAGTCATCAGGCAGGCAGGTGCTTCCTTGCCTCGGTATGATGAGGTGGATATGCGGTTACTGGCTGAGGCTGCTGGTTTGCAAGATCCGCAGTTTGGTGGTGCCCGTGGTGCGAAGTTAGGCATCATCGACTCTCCTTATGACATCACCCTGAAGGGTCACGATGAGTTTGCTGCACTCTACGAAGGTGATAATGTTGCTGACAACAAGGAGATTGATGTCACCTGCTATCCTCGTCTGCAAATGGACAGCTATGACTGTCGTGTGGTGGACACTGATGGCGACGGACTGCCTGATGCCTACGAGACAGAAGTGGGTCTGAACCCCCATGATATGAAAGATGGACAGAAGCTGACAACCAGTGGCTACTCGAATCTGGAAGTCTTCCTCAATGGCGTGGCTGACGGACAGATTGATGCTAAGCAGTACACCCTGCACCAGAGCGTTGCCAAGATGAACGGCTTCAATGCCATTGTTGGCGAGGGAGGCTTTGCTACCGTTCAGGAGGCTGTCGATGCAGCCCCCAACGATGACACACCTTATTATATATTCATCAAAAAGGGCGTCTATGAGGGACATGTGCAGATAAACCGTACCAATGTCCACTTAACAGGACAGAATAAGCTGAATACCATCATTTCATGGAACAAAACCAATGCAGACGGTGGTGGTGTTGATCATGCCTCAACCGTCAATGTGACTGCCAACGATGTGTCATTCGATAACCTCACAATCCGTAATACTCGTACAAACGAAGGGCAGGCTTTGGCACTCTATACTAAGGCAGATCGTGTCATCGTTACCAATAGTAATCTTGAAGGTTGGCAAGATACCTACCGTACAGGAAAGGACGGACAGCGCCATTTGGTTCGCAATAGCAAGATAACTGGTACAACAGACTTTATATATGGAGCAGGCGAGGCATTCTTTGATTCAGATACATTACATGTGTTGCAGACATCTAATGTTATTGTGGCGCCTGACCATAGTAGTCCGAAATATGGCTATGTGCTGCAGAACTGTGTCATTACGGCTGCGAAAACAAGTAGTAAAACCAATTTAGGTCGTCCCTGGGGTAATACGCCAAAAGTCAGTTATATCAACACCCGTCTGACATCAGACGTTGGCATTACTGACGCTGGATGGGTAGATATGGGCGGACTGCCCACGCAAATGGCAGAATATAATACGATAGATGTTAATGGCAATGCCGTAGACTTGTCGAAGCGTAAAACCTCGTTTACAGCAGAAGGCAACACAAAGACTTCAAAAGCCGTTCTTGGAAAAGTGGAAGCAGATAGTTATAAGCTTGATTATGTGTTGCGAGGCTCTGACGAGTGGGATGCCGATTGGCAGGCATTCATCCTTCCTGCACCCTATGTTTATGTCAGTGGGGGTACTGTTTCTTGGGCTGATCCAACGGGTTTTGCACAATGCTATCTTGTGATTGTAGATGGCGTGGCAACAATGACAACGGATACCAGTCGTGCTGATGATGGCAAACTCGTCACTGTGCAGTGTGTAAGCGCATATGGTGTGGTGGGTGAGATGGCTTCGTCTGACCATCCTACAGGCATCAGTCAGTCAAAGGCCCGCGTTCAGGTAGTTCGTCGCCAGTATTATACTACTGACGGACGTCTGGTCAATCGTCTGCAGCATGGTCTGAATATCATCCGCGAGACGATGGCTGATGGGACGGTTCGAACGACGAAGATAATGGCTAAATAATATAGAGTATGATGAAGCAACTCCTTTCTATAGGTGCTTTTGCCTTGATGTCCCTGTATGGATGGGCTCAGACACAGACGTTGGCCTTCCCAACTGCTGAAGGCTTTGGCAAATACGCCTCGGGCGGACGAGGCGGCAAGGTGGTAGAGGTGACGAATCTTAACGACTCTGGTGAAGGCTCTCTGCGATGGGCACTGACGGAAGCTGGTAAAGAGAATGCCACTATCGTGTTCCGTGTGAGTGGCATTATCGAGATAGGACCGAATCCGCAACGTAAGAACGAACGCTCCATTCGTGCCAAACTGAAGAATGTCACGATTGCAGGGCAGACGGCGCCTGGCGAGGGTATCCTCATCAAAGGTGGCAAACTGAATCTGGGCGGTTCTGAGAATGTCATCATCCGTAATATCCGTTCGCGTCTGGGTACGCTTGGCGACCCTGCGAAGTCGAAGAAAGAGAACTTCATCGAGGGTGGCGCTATCGGCATAGAGAACGCTCGGAATATCATCATCGACCACTGCTGCTTTGGATGGAGCGGTGAGGAGAATGTGACGATGTACGATAACCACTATACCACGCTTCAGTGGTGTATTATCCACGAGGGTCTGCATGACGCTGGTCATAAGAAAGGTGTTCGAGGCTATGGCGCTCAGTGGGGTGGTTCGCCTGCTACGTTCCATCACAACTTGTTGGCTCATAATGACAGCCGCAGTCCGCGCATCAATGGGGCTTCGAACCCCAAAGGCGACAAGAACGTATTCCTCGAATACATCAATAACGTCAACTACAACTGGGGACGTCGTAATTCCTGCTATGGTGGTGAGAACGAGGCAGGCGAGGGTAGTTCCCATGAGTGTAATTTCGTAGGCAACTACTACAAGCCTGGACCTGCCCATCCTCAGGACAATGTCTTTATCGAGTTGTCGCAGGCCCGTAAGGGTAAAAAGCTCACGTCGCCCAGCATCTGGTATATGAAAGACAACGTGATGGAAGGTGTGAAGACCAAGGATAACTGGCAACTCGTCAGCAACCAGACGGGTTTCAGCATTGAACAGCAGAAGTCCTGCAAACGTCTGCAGCCTGCTGAGGATAATGCGTATCTTGTTAAGGCAGAATCGGCCAAGAAAGCTTACAAGCGTGTGTTGGAAAAGGCGGGAACCATTCATCGTGATGCCGTAGAGCGTCGTATTGTGGAGGATGTACGTAGCGGACAGCCCAAGTATCAAGGTCTGACTGCCAACAAAAAGGGCATCATTGATAGTCCTGCCGATGCTGATGGCTGGCCTCAGTATGCTGATGCCCAACCCATTGTGGATAACGACCACGACGGAATGGCAGACGAGTGGGAGCGTGCCAACAGCTTGAATCCCAACGACCCAGAGGATCGCAATAAGATTATTTCAACGGCTGGCTATACAGCCCTCGAGGTCTATCTTAACAGCCTGATGGGTGAGTAGAACGATCCTTCTATTTTTCTACAACAATTGCCACTGACCAGTCAACATGTTTGATTGGCCCATAATACACTGTAGAAGGTATGCCGTTGATGGTCATGTCTACGACACCGCTCTTCTTCTGAGCCAAACTGCTGACCACCTGCTCAGAAGTCAGTGACACCTTCTTCCCTTCAGGATGGGCAATACAGCTGCCGTCGTCGTTGATGACAACGGTATAGAAGTCTTCGTTGCTATTCTTGTATTTGTTCAGCAGGACGTCACCCATGATTTCCTTGTCAATGCGCTCCAACTCCTTGCTCAGCCACTCGAAGGTCATGTCTGCACCACAGACACAGGCCAACTTCCCCTTCGAGTCATAGACGGGCTTGACAAACGTCGTGTAATGGCCGCTGATGTCCGTACCGTCATAGTAGTAGTAAGGGTCAGACCAGAAACTCTCGTTCGACTGCTTGGCACGGATGTACCAGTCGGACTTATGATAGTTATGACGCGCTGAACCCACCATACGCACTTCGAAAGCACTGGTGTCTACATGCACTACGTATGGCTCGAACCATTGTCCCTTCTGAGGGAAGAAGTTGGGCTCGAAGGCTGCAAAATAACCTCTTACTTGTGGATTCAGACTGGCCTTGCTTTCCAAGGCAGCAATCACCGACTCTGGCGTGTCGAGGTGTTTCTCAACTTCGTCAAATTCGTTCTTGGCATTCATCTCCATACCCTGAATGGTCTTGGCAATCTTCTCGGATGCCAGATTCATGATGCCCACATAGCGTACATAGCGCTCTGCGTCAGCAGCCTGACGGCATTTCCATACCGATGCACACAACGTGACGACCATGATTGCCAGCACCAGCCAAGTCACATATCGCCTTTGTTTTTTGTTGCTTGTTTTAGATTCTTGTTCCACGGTTTCGTAGTTAAATTATTAGTTATTGAAATTGAGCCGATTAATCCTTCAACGAATAGGTGATGGTGGAAACGACTCGCACTTTCTTTTGGTAGGGAATGTCTGCCTCATCAATGGAGAACTCACCCTGTCCGGCCTCTACAATCTTGTTGATGGTCGAATGGCTGTTCTCGGCAAACTGCTTGGCAGTCTTCTCGGCAGCGGCAATGGCCTCACTCATCATCTCTGGCTTCAACTCCTGGAACTTGGTATATTCATAGTTGGTGTAGTTGTTGCCAAGCATGACGCCACGAGCCAGAAGCTCGTCGCTGCAACGCTGTGCCAGTTCGTTGATGAACTTCGTGTCGTTCGACGAAATGGTAATGGCGCGCGACACTGAATAGCGGTATGTCGGACGACGCTCACTCCACACGTTGGCATTATTGTCTGTGATGTCGAACGATTGGATGCGAATCGTTCCCTTGCCTTCAATCTTGTTCTCCTTCAGATAGTTTTGAATCGTCTTCACATTGTTGTTCAACAAGGAGAAAATAGGATCGAGCTCGTCTCCGACGGCAGCAACCGATAGGTTCCACGTCACCTTATCTGCATCAACGACCTTTTCGGCCAGTCCCTTCACGGTGACGCGACGATCTTTGTTTGTAAAGTTGTCGATACCACTCTTGATGCAGAGCCCAAGCAGCAAGAGACCAACGGCCAAAATGGCGGCCTGAATAACTTTTCCGTACTTTTCCATAGTCGTTACATTTTTAGTTCGTCTTAACGGAACGAATCTGTCAGCAGCTTGATTTCAATTTGGGGCGAGATGCGCTCGTACAATATATTGTATACAGCATCGAGGATGGGCATGTTGACGTGGCAGTGGCGGTTGATTTCCTTCATACACTTGGTGCCGAAGTAACCCTCTGCAATCATCTCCATCTCAATCTGGGCGCTCTTGACGCTGTAGCCCTTGCCAATCATGGTACCAAAAGTGCGGTTACGTGAGAAGTTGCTGTAGCCAGTGACGAGCAAGTCGCCCATATATACCGAGTCGGCAATGTTACGCTCTAAAGGATGGATGACTTTCAGGAAGCGCGCCATCTCCTGAACGGCATTGGCCATGAGGACGGCTTGGAAGTTGTCGCCAAACTTTAGACCATTGCAGATACCGGCAGCAATGGCATAGACGTTTTTCAGGACGGAGCTGTACTCGATGCCGATAACGTCGGTAGAGGTCTTGGTCTTGATGAATGGGCTGCTGAGAATATCGGCAAAGGCCTGTGCCTTATTTCGGTCGGCACATCCGACGGTGAGATAGCTAAGGCGTTCCAAAGCCACCTCCTCAGCATGTGAGGGACCACCGATGCAGGCTAAGTTCTCGTAAGGTACATCATATACCTGATGGAAATATTCGGAGCAGACGAGGTTCTCGTCAGGTACGATACCCTTGATGGCGGTGACGATGAACTTATCACGAAGTCGCACCTTTAACTTCTTGAGGTGACTCTTGAGATATGGCGAAGGTGTGACGAAGACCAGCGTGTCGTACTGCTCGGCAATCTTGTTGAGGTCGCTGGAGAAGAATATCTCGTCGATATTGAAACGTACGCTCTGCAGGTAGGCAGGGTTGTGACCCAGACGCTGGAAGTCGTCGATACGGTCGTCGCGACGCATATACCAACCGATGTGGTGAGTTTTGCCCACTACTATCTTGGCTATGGCCGTTGCCCAAGAGCCGCCACCGATAATCGCTATTCTACCACAGTCGTACATTTCTTCAAATTGACAATTGAAAATTGAAAATTAGGCTTGCGCCTTTTCAATCCAGGCAGCTACTTCATCTACTGAAGGCTTCTGGAAGTCGAGCTTGAATTTCTTGAAGATCTCACCAATCTTCTGCTGCAGACCCTGAGGCTTCTCGTCCTTGATGTTTGTAATCAGGTTGAAGCCAGCCTTGCGGAGTACTGGAACGATGTCCTCGGGAACACCAATCTCGGCCCACTCGGCTACTGACGACTGAGGAATCTTCTTCTCAGGCTTCATCTGTGGGAACAGCATCACCTCGCCAATAGCGAACTTACCAGTCATTAGCATGACCAGACGGTCGATACCGATACCGATACCAAACGTAGGAGGCATGCCGTACTGCAGAGCGCGCAGAAAGTCGTGGTCGATGATCATCGCCTCGTCGTCGCCCTTATCAGCAAGTTTCATCTGCTCGATGAAACGCTCCTCCTGATCGATGGGATCGTTGAGCTCAGAGTAGGCATTGGCCAACTCCTTACCATTCACCATCAGCTCGAAACGCTCAGTGAGGCCGGGCTTAGAGCGGTGCATCTTGGTAAGAGGGCTCATCTCAACAGGATAGTCGGTGATGAAGGTGGGCTGGATGAAGGTACCCTCGCAGAACTCACCGAAGAGTTCATCGATGAGTTTACCCTTACCCATTGTCTCATCTACATCCATACCCTTAGACAGACAGAACGCACGAATCTCGTCCTCAGTTTTGCCGTCGCAGTCGAAACCAGTCTTCTCCTTGATGGCATCGAGGATAGGCAGGCGACGGAATGGCGCCTTAAACGAGATGATGTTGCCATCAATCTCAACCTCTGGCTTGCCATTGACAGCTGTACAGATTTCTTCGAGCATCTTTTCGGTGAAGTCCATACCCCAAAGCAGGTCCTTGTAGCTGACGTAGAGCTCCATGCAGGTGAACTCAGGATTGTGGGTCTTGTCCATACCCTCGTTGCGGAAGTTCTTACCCATTTCGTAAACACCCTCGAAACCACCAACAATAAGGCGCTTCAGGTAGAGCTCTGTGGCGATACGCATGTACATATCCTGGTTCAGTGCGTTGAAATGGGTGATGAATGGGCGGGCAGATGCACCGCCTGCGATGCTCTGCAGAATAGGTGTGTCAACCTCTGTGTAGCCAGCGTTGTCGAGAATGCGACGCATGGTGCGGATGATAGTTGCACGCTTCAGGAACGTATCCTTCACACCTTCGTTGACCACCAGGTCTACATAGCGCTGGCGATAGCGCAACTCAGGATCATCGAACTTGTCGTAAGCCACACCATCCTTGTATTTGACGATAGGCAGGGGCTTCAAGGCCTTTGACAACAGCGTCAGCTCTTTACAATGGACACTGATTTCGCCGGTCTGCGTACGGAACACAAAGCCCTTGATGCCAATGAAGTCGCCAATGTCGAGCAACTTCTTGAAAACGGTATTGTATAACTCCTTGTCGTCGCCAGGGCAGAGGTCATCACGCGTGATATATACCTGAATACGACCTTTGGAGTCCTGTAATTCTACAAACGAAGCCTTACCCATAACGCGACGGCCCATCATACGACCAGCAATACATACCTCGCGCGGCTCGGCATCATCCTGAAAACTCTCTACAATCTCCGTAGAGAATGCGTTGGTAGGAAATTCTGCTGCGGGATAAGGATTAATACCCATCTCGCGCAATTGTTGCAGACTCTCACGTCTGCCAATTTCTTGTTCACTAAGTTCTAAAACGTTCATATCTTGTTGCGATTATTTCATAATTCGGTGCAAAGATACGAAATATTTATTAAATATGGTATAACAATTAAGAAATATTTTGTACTTTTGCATCATGATTGACAGAGCGACGGTAGATAAAATCATGGAAGCCACCAATATTGTTGATGTGGTAAGCGAGTTCGTGAACTTGCGTAAGGCAGGCGTGAACTACAAGGGATTGTGCCCTTTCCACGATGATAAGACGCCGTCGTTCATGGTGTCACCTGCCCGTCAGATATGCAAGTGTTTTGCCTGTGGAGAAGGTGGCAATGCCGTCAATTTCCTCATGAAACATGAGCAGATAACCTATCCTGAGGCGCTGCGCTGGTTGGCGAAGAAATACAATATCGAGATACAGGAGCGTGAGCTGACTGACGACGAGAAACGTGAGCAAAGCGAACGTGAGTCGATGTTTGTCGTGAACGAGTGGGCGTGTCAGTACTTCCACGAAATTCTGAAGAACGACGTCGACGGCATTGCCATCGGCAAGCAGTACTTTCGCAGTCGTGGCATCCGTGACGACATCATTGAGAAGTTCCAGTTGGGCTTTGCACTGAGCAAACGTGACGCATTGGCCAACGAGGCACATCGCAAAGGTTTTAAGGACGAATTCCTCATCAAGACAGGTCTCTGTATCGAGAACGAGCGTGGCATATATGACCGATTTGCCGGTCGCGCCATGTTCCCGTGGCTGAATGTCAGTGGCAAAGTCGTGGCTTTTGGCGGACGAAAGTTGGATGCTGCCACCAAGGGCGTGCAGCAGAAATACGTCAACTCGCCCGACTCAGAAATCTATCATAAGGATCGTGAACTCTATGGCATCTATCAGGCCAAAAAGGCCATTGTCAAGGAGGACTGTGTCTATATGGTGGAAGGCTATACCGACGTGATAGCTATGCACCAATGTGGACTGGAGAATGTCGTGGCAAACTCGGGCACTGCATTGTCGAACCATCAGATTCGTCTGTTGCACCGTTTTACGGAGAACATCGTATTGTTGTATGACGGTGACGAGGCGGGTATCCATGCGGCGATGCGTGGTACGGATATGCTGTTGGCTGAAGGCATGAATATCAAGGTGTTGATTTTGCCCGATGGTGACGATCCGGACTCGTTCAGCAGGAAGCACACCGCAGAGCAGTTCAAGGCGTATATAGAAGAGCACCAGACGGATTTCATACAGTTTAAGACCGACTTGCTGTTGAAGGGCGTTACTGACCCTCTGAAACGTTCTGAGGCTGTCAGCAGCATCCTGAAAAGCGTATCGGTAATACCCGACAATCTGAAGCGCGATGCCTATCTGTCAGAGTGCTCCCATCGTCTAAATGTCAACGCTCAGGCGCTGGTGACCACTGTCAATACCTATATCCAACGTGATAAGGAAGAAAAGCAGAAAGAGCGTGAACGTGGTGAAGCCGGAACACCTCAATCGCAGGAACAGCAAGAAGAACTGATAGTGCCCATCGGTTTGCATACTGCACAGGAGCAGACGACAGAGGTGGAGCGGCTGTTGATTCAGAACATCATCCGTCATGGTGACGAGATCATCTATGAAGGTGTAGAGACGGACGACGGTCAGTTTATCAATCTCAATGTGGCACAATACATCGATTATGATTTGGGCTCTGACGGTCTTGAGTTCAGCAATCCGCTCTTCAACCGCATCCTACAGGAAGCTGTGGCACATTCGGGCGTTGCTGATTTCAAGGCCGACTTGTATTTCATGCAGCATCCCGATCCTGAGATAAGCCAGTTGGCCGCCAATCTGGGTATTGACCGCCATCAGCTGAGTCGTAGTTTTCAGGTTGCTGCCAGCGGTACGTCGTTGCGTCAGCGTATTGAACATCTGATACTCGACTTCCGCATGGATATCGTCAGTCAACATCTGAAGGAGTTGCAGCGTAAGATGAAGGAAGTAGGCTCAGACATGACGCAGATAAAACCATTGATGGATGACTATAAACAAACACAGGAACTGCGTAATGCCCTTGCACGACAACGCGGCTCGGATGTCATAGTGTAGTGTTTATGGTTTATAGTTTGTAGTTGACAGATGGGAGGACTAATATACATAGGATATGCATTGATGGTGGTAACGGCAGCCATTGCCATTATACATGTGCTGATGGACAACCGTCAGCCAGCCAAGACGATGGCGTGGGTATTGGTCATTGGCTTCATTCCTGTTGTCGGCGTGGTGTTCTATCTGTTCTTCGGCATAAACCACCGCAAGGAACGTATCGTCAGTCAGAGTCAGATGGATGAACTCACCAAGCGATCGATGCTGAACTTCGTCGAGCAGCACGACTTCCACGTGCCTGAGCGCCAGAAACCCCTGGTTGACCTCTTTGTCAATCAGAACCTCGCATTGCCGTTCAAGGACAATCAGATAGACATCATGACAGATGGCTATGCCTTTTTTCCAGAACTGCTGAAGGATATTGCTGAGGCTACCCATCATGTTCACATCAATATGTATATCTTTGAGGACGACGCATTAGGGCGCTTGATTGCTGATGCACTGATGGACAAGGCTCGGCAGGGCGTGAAGGTCCGACTGATATACGATGATGTGGGTTGTTGGCGTGTGAAGAGCCGCTTCTTCGAACAGATGCGTGAGGCAGGTGTCGAGGTGGTGCCTTTCCTGCCTGTGCGCTTCCCGTCGTTCACGAGTAAGGTAAACTATCGCAACCACCGCAAAATCATTGTCATTGATGGTCGTGTAGGATATATCGGTGGCATGAACTTCGCACGCCGCTATGTGTCGCAGAAGTGGCGCGACACGATGCTACGCATGCAAGGTGGTGTGGTGTATGCACTGCAGCGGGCTTTCTTAGTCGACTGGTATTTCGTCGACCGTTCGTTGATAACGGACCGTATCTATTATCCAGCTGTTAGCGAAGAGCTTGCTGCTAAAAGCCAACAGCTAATAGCCCAAGTGGTAACCAGTGGTCCGATGGCGCGTTATCCGGAAATTATGCAGGGCTTTGTGCGCATCATTCTCGCTGCCCGTCGTTACATCTATATTGAGACACCTTACTTCCTGCCTAACGAACCTATTCTCTTTGCCCTGAAGACGGCAGCATTGGCGGGTGTCGATGTGCGGGTGATGTGTCCGTTGCGTTCTGATGCAAAGTTTACGGACTGGTCGTCACGCTCCTATCTGCGTGAAATCTATGAAGCTGGTGCCCGTGTTTATCTCTACAAGCCAGGCTTTTTGCATTCCAAGTTGTTGATTTCCGACGATTCGCTGGTGTCGTGTGGTTCGGTGAATGTCGATTTCCGTTCGTTGGAGAACAATTTCGAGGCCAACGTGTTTGTTTATGACGAGGGTACGGCGCTACGCCTCAAGAAGGTGTTCCTCGACGATCAGTCACAAGCGGTACTGTTAGGCGATGTACCCAGTCGGCTGCATCCGAAGTTCTTTGCGCATTTGTGGGAGAGCTTTACTCGCCTGGTTTCTCCTCTCCTTTGAAAATTGAGAAGTTGACGCTACCATATTGACGGTGTTCCACAAAGTGTGGATGCTCGCTGAAGTCGTGGTCTTTGCCATGTTCCAATACGAAGATGCCGTCCTCCTTTAATAGTTGCCGCTCGAAGATGATGTCGGGTAGCGTTGCCAAATCCTTCAAAGCATAGGGCGGGTCGGCAAAGACGAGGTCATACTGTTGCTTGCATGACTTCAAGAAACGAAATACGTCGCCTCTTATAATTGAGAATTGAGAATTGAGAATTGAGAGTTTTTTTGAGCACTCTAGGATAAACCTATGATGGTCGCGGTCGAGTTCTACGCTGACTACATGGTTGCAGCCGCGCGACAGCAACTCCAAAGAGATGCTGCCCGTACCCGAAAACAGGTCGAGTGCCGAGGCACCGTCGAAATCTACGTATTGCACCAATACGTTGAAGATGTTCTCTTTGGCAAAGTCTGTCGTAGGCCGGGCCTTGAACGAGCGCGGTATGTCGAAATGTCTGCCCTTATATTTTCCCGTTATAATCCTCATTCTCTCATTTTCTCATTTTCTCAATTTCTTTTCTCACCTTCCCTTTACGTATAATGCCATGAGGTCGTAGGGGATTCCTGCAATCTGGGTAACAGGTGCACGGTTGAATTCACCGGAGGGATTGATGTAGAAAACGCGCTTCACAAACTGACGTGCTTCGTCCATCAGTGCCTCACCGTCAGGTAGATCGCCTACCAGGTGCATTTCGTCGTGTTCTGCCTCCAGTCCCAACTGCTTCCAGACGCTTAGCAGATAATAGAGTGCATTGCTGCTGTTATTGACCGTATATGAGTTGCAGAACTTAAAGCGGTTCTTGCCGAAGCTGAACACCTCCAATTGCCTGTCGTGGAAGTAACCATAGAGCTTCTGATGAACACCCGTATAACTGCGCTGATGGAGATGGTGCCAGACGGGAACCATTGCAGCAACGATGCTGGGCTTGCTCATGTGGTCGTTGATGACTGCCAGCAAATCCTTGTCAATAGGGAACAATGCTACGCTGTTCAGGTCAGGCAATACAGTGTGCATGATGGTTTGCTGCTCTTTCTTTGTAAAGGCATGGAAATACAGTTCCGTCTTCTCGTCTTCGCGAAACAAGTCTGTTGGCACCATCAGCACAGGCGAGTCAACCATTACCAAAGTACGTTGATACTGACCGTTGAGAATAGTGCTGGTATGTAGTGCCTCGCGAAGGTTGGCGGCCATCGTGATACTACTGTTGACGGGATATTGCTCCATGACCACCTGTCCTTTGTCATCGGTGGTGGTAAACATCAGACTGCCTTTTCCAATTCTTATCACGAGCCTGCGCAGCGTGTTGCTATGTTCGTTTGTTGCCATACCTTACTTAGTTCAGGATACTTAGCACACATAGTACAGCCAAAGCCAGTACTACAAGTGCAAGAATCATATTTGTTATACGTATTTTGTTCATTTCGACTGCAAAGGTAATAAAAAAAATGAGAAATATGAATTAAGAATTAAGAATTATTTCTTATCTTTCTCCTTAGGAGAGGATTCTCTTACCTAAAGGTCAAGAGTGTGGCGTTGCATTGGCGGCATCTCGGAAAAACCCAAATAAATTTGGTTTTTCGCTCGATTTGCACTATCTTTGCATCATGATAACGGACGAACTGACATTTCGGATATGCGGAGCCTTTGGTCATGTGCCAACAACTGAGCAGGGGAAGGCCATAGAGACCTTTGCACGATTTATGACGGATAGGGACGAGAGGGCTGTCATGATACTGAGGGGCGCAGCGGGAACTGGCAAGACATCGCTGTCGGCAGCCATTGTACAGGCCCTGCTCTCGCTACAGCAAAAACAGATGCTTCTGGCACCGACGGGACGGGCGGCAAAGGTTTTTTCTCTCTATGCAGGAACGCCAGCCTATACCATCCATCGGCGCATCTATCGGCAGAAGTCAATGGAAGGAGCTTTCGACCTGAACTACAACTCAGCTCAAGATACTTTGTTCCTGGTGGATGAGGCCTCGATGATTGCCAATGCCAGTAACTATGGCGAAAGCATTTTCGCTGGTGGACAACTGATGGACGACCTAATACGCTTTGTATATAATGATCGCAACTGTAGGTTGATGCTGATAGGTGATAGCGCGCAATTGCCACCTGTAGGCGAAACGGATAGTCCCGCACTGCAGAGCGACGTGTTGCGTGGCTATGGTTTGCGTGTGTATGAGTGTGCCCTGAACGAGGTGCTCAGACAGAGTGAAGCATCGGGTATTTTGTGGAATGCCACAGAGGTGAGAAGACTGATGTATGAAGGGGGGTATGAGTTGCCCAAGATACAATTCTCGGATTTTACGGACATCAGGAATGTGCCTGGTGATGAACTCATCGAGACGTTGGCATCGAGCTATAGTCAGGTGGGATTGGACGACACCATCGTAGTGACGCGTTCGAATAAACGTGCCAACATCTATAATCAGGGCATTCGAAACACAGTACTCGATCGGGAGGATGAGCTCTGCAGCGGCGACCAGATCATGATAGTCAAGAATAACTACTATTGGATAAAAGAAGAAAAGCCAACAGCCCTCGCAACGCCACACTCTCAAAGAGAGAACAGCCAGCTGCCAATAGCCTTTATAGCCAATGGTGACAGAGCCGTGGTAAGAAGGGTTCGCCACGTTCACGAACAGTATGGTTTTAGGTTTGCCGACGTCACAATGACCTTTCCTGACTACGACGACTATGAGTTGACGGCAACGGTATTGTTGGATACGCTGACATCGGAGGCTCCGGCACTGACACATGAGCAGCAGGACTTATTATATAATAAGGTATTAGAGGACTATGCCGATATCCCCCAAAAACCTGACCGTCTGAAGAAGTTGAGGGAGGATAGGTACTTTAATGCCTTGCAGGTGAAGTTTGCCTATGCAGCCACCTGCCATAAGGCTCAGGGTGGACAATGGGCTCACGTTTATGTAGATCAGGGTTATATGACAGACGATATGTTGACGCCCGACTACCTGCATTGGCTCTATACGGCTTTTACACGTGCTACGGAGAAGCTATATCTGGTGAATTGGCCAAAAACACAAACGTATGATTTATCTGAATGACGATATAGAACATTTTGATTGGGAGGCAGCGCTGCCGCTGCTGAGTGACCAACGTAGGGAACAGTGCCTGAAGTTTAAGTTCGAGCAGGGACGCAAGACGTGTGCCGCTGCCTATCTGCTATTGTGTGAAGGTCTGCAGAAGGAGTATGGCCTCACGGAAAAACCTGTATTCGAATACGGGGAACACGGCAAACCCTCTATCGTGGGACATCCTGAAATATGTTTTAATATGAGCCACTGTAAGGAGGCTGCAATCTGTGTGCTAAGCGACAAACCCGTGGGTGTGGACATTGAGAGCATACGGCGTTATAGTGAGAGTCTGGCGCGCTATACGATGAACGACGAGGAACTGGCCCTCATAGAAAAGGCCGAGCGCCGCGACGTGGAATTCATCCGACTATGGACATTGAAAGAGGCTGTGCTGAAACACTCAGGCGAGGGTATCAGAAACGATATGAAACATGTGTTAGACGGTCTAAAACAGGCAAAAACGCAAATAAATGAAAAAAAATCGTACATTTATAGTGTAGTTTACTAATTTTTTACTATCTTTGCCCCAAATATTGTTTCCTAAAACGAAAATGCAATATGAGACTTGACGGAAGAAGAGAAAGTTCAAATGTGGAAGACCGCCGCGGAATGAGCGGTGGCAAGAAGGCCGGACTGGGTATCGGCGGTATCATCATCGCTATGGCTATTGCCTACTTTACGGGTGGTAATCCCTTAGAGGCAGGAATGCAGGCGGCACAACAGTCAATGGGTCAGAACACAGAGGTGAGTGAAGGACAGCAGCGCGAGTTTACGGCTGAGGAACAGGAACTGGCAAAGTTCTCTACGCAGATTTTGGCTGGTACTGAAGATGTCTGGTCTAAGATATTCAAGGAGCAAGGTGCATCTTACCAGGTGCCCACAATGGTGCTATATACCGATGGAACGGCAACAGCCTGCGGACAGGGCTCTGCAGCTATGGGACCCTTCTATTGTTCAGGAGACCAGAAACTGTATATTGACCTCTCGTTCTTTACGACGATGAAGAAACAGTTAGGTGCCGATGGCGACTTTGCCTATGCCTACGTAATAGCTCATGAGGTTGGTCATCATGTGGAGTATTTGACTGGTACACTTCAGAACGTACATGAGCAGATGGCACGTCTTTCGCAGACGGAAGCCAACAAGTTAAGTGTTCGTTTGGAGTTGCTGGCTGACTTCTATGCTGGCGTTTGGGCACATCACGACAACAAGATGTTCCGCTCATTAGAAGACGGCGATATCGAGGAGGCTATCAACTGTGCTGAGGTGATAGGCGATGACTATCTGCAGAAAAAGGCGCGTGGCTATGCTGTCCCAGAGTCGTTCAATCATGGTACGTCGAAACAGCGTATGAAGTGGTTTAAACTCGGATTGGAGACTGGCGATATCTCGAAGGGTAATACTTTCCAATGCTCAGATGCAGAGCTTTAAAATTCTAAACAGGAAACTCTAATCTCTAAACAATAATATGATACAGGATCAGCTGAAGACCCGAGTGGTTGGTGTAGATGTCAATGTGGACAAAACGACCTGTGCTGTGGTTGATATTCGTGGAAATATCCTCGGACAGAGTGATTTTGTGACCAGTAATTATAACTCGTTAGGCGACTTCATTACCATGCTGACAGAGCATATTATGCAGTTGGCAGAGGCTCATGGCGGTTACGAGAATATCCGTTCAGTGGGCATCAGTATTCCCAGCGGTAATTTCAGGACCGGCTGTATTGAGAATGCACCCAATCTGCCTTGGAAAGGCGTGGTGCCATTGGCCGCGATGTTGCGCGACCAGTTAGGCTTGGCTGTGGCATTGGCAAATAATGCTCATGTGATGGCGTTGGGCGAACAGGCTTTCGGTGCTGCTCACGGTATGCGTAATTTCGTGGTGGTATCGTTGGGTAGTGGTATGGGCAGTTGTATGTTCAGCAATGGTCTCGTACATCTGGGCTCTAATGGTTTTGCTGGCGAGGTAGGTCACACATGTATTAAACCCGGTGGGCGCCAGTGTGGCTGTGGTAAACAAGGATGTTTGGAGACCTATGTGGCTTCTCGTGGCATTATACTAACGGCTCAGGAGGTGTTGGAAGAAAGTCCTGAACCTAGTCTATTGCGACAAGTGGAACAGTTGAATCCGAAGATTATTATGAATTTTTGTGAGAAGGGTGATGTCTTGGCAATTGAAGCTTTTCGTCGTACGGGTTATTTGCTGGGTATCGGTTTGGCTAATTATGCTTCTGTATTCAACCCTGAGGCATTTATTTTTGCCGGTCCAATATCAAAAGCTGGACGTTGGCTTTTGGAGCCTACCAGTGAATCGCTCGAAGAGCACGTGTTCCATAACCTTAGAGGCAAGGTGAAACTGCTACTTTCGTCCATTGATGATGAAATACGCAATGTGCTTGGTGCTAGTGTGCTGGCATGGGAGGTGAAGGAATACTCTCTGTTCAAGTGAAATAGAATATTAACGTTAAGTGCAATGAAGTATAATACTATGAGTGATGCCATAAAAAGCAAGGTAATAGGTGTTGATGTGCGTGTGGCTCGTACAACGTTAGCTGTTGTTGATCAACGTGGTAACATTTTGGCAACCGATAGCTTTCCGACGACAGATTATCCTGATGTGAACAATTTCCTTACCATCCTCAGCGAGCGTATCGTGATGATTGCTGAGAATAATGGCGGATTTGAGAATATCCGATCGGTTGGTATTAGTGCACCAAGTTCCAACTATATGACGGGATGCATTGAGAATGCTGGTAATATTCCTTGGAAAGGCATCATACCATTGGCTGCGATGTTGCGAGATAGGATAGGACTGGCTGTGGCATTAGGTAATGATGCCCATATCACGGCCCTGGGTGAGCATGTGTATGGAGCGGCTCACGGCATGCAGAATTTCATCGTCGTGTCGTTAGGACATGGTGGCTTGGGCAGTTGTCTGTTCTGCAACGGTATACCGCATTTGGGTACTAACGGATCGGCAGGTGAGATGGGGCACACTTGTATAGTGGATGGCGGACGACTATGCAATTGTGGAAGTCGAGGCTGTTTAGAAGCATATGTTGCTGACAGGGGAATAGTTCAGACCGCCAAGGAAATGATGGACGAAACCGGGCAGGCTACCATGATGCACGAGGCGAAAGAATTGTCGCCGAAAGCTATTGCCGAGTGTTGTAAAAAAGGTGACGAACTGGCTATTGAGGTATTCCGGCGGACGGGAGAAATATTAGGATTAGGTCTGGCTAACGTTGCTTCCATCTTGGATCCAGAGGCGATTATTCTGGCTGACGAACCAACAGAAGTGTTCAAGTGGTTAATAGGACCTACAAAGGATTCTTTCGACAGACATGTCTTCCAGAACATTAAGGACAAGGTGAAGTTGGTGGTGTCGGAATTGAAAAGTGACGAACGTGATGTTCTTGGAGCAGCGGCTTTGGCTTGGACGGTAAAAGAATACTCATTATTCAAATAATACTAACTAACGATGGAACTGACAAATGTAAAGAATAGAGTGGTGGGCATCGATATTGGCGTTGCCGTCACTAATTATGCAGTGATAGACCTTCGTGGTGAGATTATTGCCCACGACAGTTTTAGTACACTCGACTATCCCAGTGTTGATAATTATCTGGCAGTACTGTGTGACAGGGTGTTGAAACTCGTAGAAGCAAATGGTGGCTACGAAGCCATCCGTTCGGTAGGCGTATGCTGTCCGAGCAGCAACTTCCTCACAGGTTGTATTGAGAATGCGCCCAACCTGCAGTGGAAGGGCATTATCCCCTTGACAGCCCTGATGCGCGACCGTTTGGGCTTAGCTGTGGCATTAGGCAATAATCCGCAGTGTGGGGCATTGGCTGAGCAGGCTTTCGGATCGGCTCATGGCATGAAGGACTTCGTGGTTATCACGTTAGGATATGGCTTGGGCAGTTGCCTCTTCTCGAATGGCAAGATGCACTTGGGAACCAAGGGCTTTGCCGGCGAGGTAGGTCATACCTGCGTAGTTCCTAACGGTCGTCAGTGTGCTTGTGGCAATGTCGGTTGTCTGGAAGCCTACTGCGCTCATAAGGGTATTATCCGTACTGCCGAAGAGATATTGGCTGAGAGCAATGAACCCAGCATGATGCGTCAAGCAGAGAAGTTGACGCCAAAGTTGATTGCCGGTTTCTGCGATCAGGGCGACGCGTTGGCCATTGAGACATACCGTCGTACTGGCGAAATGCTGGGTCGCGGACTGGCAAACTATGCCTCTATCACGAATCCTGAGGCCATCATCCTGACAGGCGGCATTCCGCATGCCGGCAAGTGGCTGCTGGAGCCTACGGAACAGTCGTTCGAGAAGCATGTGTTCCACAATATCAAGGGACAAACCAAGATACTGGTAACCAACCTGAAGGACTCAGAGCGTGAAGTGCTCGGTGCCTCGGTACTGGCATGGATGGTGAAGGAGTACTCGCTTTTCCTCTGAATTCCTTTAATATTTAAAGCTACTGCCGCCTACGAACTCTCGCATGATGCTCGTGGGCGGTATTTCTTTGTCGCTCACGGGCAGGAAGAAGTGGATGAACTTCAGCAGTCGATGGGCCTCGGCGTATTCAGGACAGTTTTTGGGAACACTGGACAGGATAATCTCCGCATGGGTACGCAACACGGCAAACTCGATGTTGAGGGCCGAGTTGAACATTACGTCGGCATTCTCCTGATAAGGTGCTATCCATTGGTTTTCTGCCTCTAAGACGTTCTTCCACTGGGCAATGGTCTCTTGAGCCGTATAGGCACCTTTGTTGTAGTCACGAATGATGCGGCGCAGCAATCGGTTGTCGCGGACGGGAATCCAGTTGTGGTCGTCAAGCGAAATACTGGTCAGGGCTGAAATATATATTTTGTATTTCAGACTATCAGGAATCTTCTGGGTCAACAGTGGGTTCAGGGCATGAATACCCTCAATGATGAGTACAGTGTCGCTGCCAAGTTTCAGCTTCTTACCGTTCCACTCGCGCTTGCCAGTTACAAAGTTGTATTCTGGTATCTCTACACGCTCACCCTCCATTAACCGTAGCAGATGATCTTCCAACAATGAGTACTCGACAGTCTTAATGTTATCGAAGTCGTAATCACCATTAGGCAACTTGGGCGTGTCAATGCGGTTAACGAAATAATCGTCGGTAGAGAATGAAATAGGACGCAGACCGCATGCCAGCAGTTGCACTGACAGACGTTTGCAGAATGTCGTCTTGCCTGACGATGAAGGACCGGTGATGAGCACTATGCGTACGGGGTCTTTTTCACGATGGAAACGGCTGTCTATCTCTTCCGCAATCTGCACAATCTTCTTCTCCTGCAAGGCTTCACTGACCTGAATCAGTTCTGAGGCATAACCGCGCATGATGGCTTTGTTCACATCTCCAGCATTCGATAGTCGCATGATGATGTCCCATTTCGTCTTTTCGGCGAACATCTCAAAGGTCTTGGGCTGGTCAACCTTTTCCGCCACTTGGTTGGGATTGTTCCAGTCGGGTACACGCAATAGCAGTCCCTGTTCGTAACGCTCCAGTCCCCATACTTTCAGATAGCTTGCCGAGGGAACTAACGGACCATAATAATAGTCGACAGTGTCGCCTAACGTATAGTAATCGCTATAGATTTGTCCGCTGGTTTCCAGCAGTTTCACCTTATCCGAGAAGCCTCGCTCGGCAAAAACGCGGATAGCTTCCTCGGTGGTTGCCTCCGTTCGACGGAACGGCATGTCGAGGTTGACAACCTCCTGCATACGTTGCTTGATGAGTTCAACATCCTCGTCAGTCAGCGGCTCGTTATTCTTTTTCTTGAAGTTACAGTAATAGCCGCGACACAACGAGTGCTCAATGAAGAGCTTAGAACCAGGAAAGACGTCTTGAGTGGCTTTGTAGAGCAGGAAACTGAGCGAGCGCACATAGGCACGATGTCCTGAGCCTTCGCGAGCGTCCAGAAACTCTACGTCACGATTCTGGAAGAGTCGGAACTTCAGCCCCTGTGAAGTGTTGTTCACCTTGGCAGCTATGACAGGGTAGGGCAGGTTAATCTCGTCCTGGAATTCCTGATAGACATCGAGTAGCGAACAGCCTTCAGGAAAACTCTTGGTCACATTGTTGTTTTTGCAGCGGATTTGTAGCATATTGGTAATTTTCAATTTTTAATTCTCAATTCTCAACTCTCAATTCTCAACTCTCAATTCTCAATTAGCAGACCGCTCAGCATTCACGATAGAAGTCGAGGGCATCCTTAATCTCTTCTTCTGTCGCGGTTTGGTTGATACGGATATCGCCGATACCGCCCAACAGCGTGAAGTTAATGCTGTTGCCCTGGTTCTTTTTGTCGTGATGCATCAGCTCTATCAAGTGTGGATAGTCATCGCAGCTGATGGCCATCCTGCCATAGTTCTCTTTGATAAAGGCCACCGTCTGACGCATCTTATCCTGGGGAAATCCTGTTTTTACCACGCTCAGGTATAGCTCTACGATCATTCCCCACGCTACTGCATAACCGTGTAGCACAGGCTTACGCTCTAAGGCCAGCGACTCGAAGGCATGTCCTGCGGTATGTCCTAAGTTGAGGGCTTTGCGGATACCCTGTTCTGTGGGGTCTTCGGTGACAATGCGCTGTTTCACGGCAACACTCTCGGCCACCATCCTGCCAAGGATATCTAGATTATCTAGAGAATCTAGGTCAAAATTTAAGAGTTCTGCCCACATCGCCTCATTGTTGATGAGCCCGTGCTTTAGCATCTCTGCATAGCCGGAACAGATGTTCTCATGATCCATCGTACGTAAAAAGGTGGTGTCGAGAATCACGCTTCGGGCATTGTTGAAGACACCAATCTCGTTCTTCAGTCCACCGAAGTTGATACCAGTCTTACCACCCACCGATGCATCAACCATCGAGAGCAAAGTTGTGGGTATATTAATATAAGGTATACCGCGCTTGAAGGTCGAGGCAGCAAAACCGCCTAAATCCGTCACCATGCCACCGCCCAGATTCACCATCAGCGAGTGACGTGTGGCACCCATGCGCTGCAGTTCGCTCCATACGTGGCTCAACGACTCCAGTGTCTTATGGCTGTCGGTGGCAGGAATGGTGATGCGTTGTGCCGCCTTCATACACTCGAAGTCGCTGATGACGGGCAGACACAAGCGTTCGGTAGTCTCGTCGCACAGCACGAACAGAAGGTCGTGCTTCACCTCGTCAATGGCCTGCGTAAGGCTCTGACAGAGGTCTTGGGATATGATAATTTTCTGCTTTTCCATATTTTTGGTGCAAATTTACAATTATTTTTTAAACTTTCCAATTCTTTTCGCGTCAAAATACCAAAAATACATAAACATTGTTTTATACATGAAACGTTTTTTACTATTCATTGTGGCAGTTTTGACTGCTATGGCAAGTATGGCCCAGCTTCATGTCAAGGGCAAAGTGATAGAGAGCGACTCACAGGAGCCCGTTGCTCAAACCACTGTAAAGTTGTTGAAGACCGATAGTACGTTGGCGGCAGGTGTGCTCACCAATCTCAACGGTCAGTTTAGTGTGAAGGCTCCTAAGGCAGGCACTTTTATCCTTCAGGTAACGTGTGTGGGTTTCAAGGCCTACACCAAGCGTGTCAGCGTTCAGGCCGACAAGGATGTCGCACTGGGTACCATCGCTTTGGAACCTGATGCCATCATGCTGAAAGGTGCTACGGTGACTGGTCGTGCAGCAAAGGTCACTGTCAAGGAGGACACCTTCGTTTATAATGCCGCTGCCTATCGTACACCCGAAGGCTCTGTCGTTGAAGAGCTGGTGCGCCGTCTCCCTGGTGCCGAGGTGAGCGACGATGGTACGATTAAGATTAATGGTAAGCAGGTGAAGAAAATCCTCGTTGACGGTAAGGAGTTCATGACAGGCGATACCAAGACAGCCATGAAGAATCTGCCCACCAACATCATCAATAACATCAAGGCATACGACCAGCAGAGCGATATGGCTCGTATTTCCGGTATTCAGGATGGTGAGGAAGAAACCGTCCTCGACTTCGGCATCAAGCCCGGCATGAACAAGGGTGTCATGGTCAATGTCGATGTCGCTGCCGGTACCAAAGACCGTTATTCTGGCCGTATCTTCGGTGGCGTGATGAAGGACGACTTCAAGGTGTTCCTCATGACCAATGCCAACAACACCAACGACATGGGCTTCCCCGGTGGCGGTGGTGGCGGTCGTTTCGGTGGCGGTCGTCAGGGTTTGAACTCTTCGAAGATGACAGGTCTGAACCTCAACTACGAGAAGAAAGACAAGCTGACCATTGACGGTAGCGTACGCTGGAATCACAGCGATGGCGATACCTTTTCAAAGAATAATAGCGAGTCGTTCTTCAGCGGCACGACCTCATCGTTCAGCAACAGCGTCAACCAGAGTTTTTCGCGTGCCAACCAGTGGAATGGTCAGATGCGCTTGGAGTGGCAACCCGACTCCATGACCAACATCATGTTCCGTCCTAACTTCTCGTATAGCTCTAACGACGGTACCAACTGGAGCAACAACGCTACCTTCGACAAAAATCCGTACGACTATACTGACGATCCCCTGCGCGATGTCTTCGAGATTGCCAAAAAGTATAATATCGTCAAAAACTACAGTGTGAACGATGGTGTCAACTATAGCGATTCAAAGAACCTGCGTGGTATGTTGCAGTTCAACCGCCGTCTCAGCAATAACGGTCGTAACATCACCATCCAGCTCAATGCCAACTGGGGCGAAGGCACCAGCAAGTCGATGGCCGACAACTACATCTATCTTTTCACCAATCCTGATACGACGATTACCAACCGTTACAACCTCACACCGCAAGACAATTGGGGCTACTCCGTTCGCGTGAACTATAGCGAACCCATTGCCCGTCAGGTTTACTTGCAGTTCGGTTATCGCTATCAGTACAGCTATACCAAGAGCGACCGCAAGACCTATAGCCTGTTCGGTGTCGACTTCTCTGACATCTATCCCACCTATCGCAATTTCGATACTTATCTGAATCAGCTCGTCTATCCTCTTGAGACCTATGAGGACCAAACGTTGAGTCGTTACTCCAACTACAAGAACTATACCCATACAGCCGAGGTGATGTTGCGTGTTGTTCGTCCCGCCTATAATCTGAACATCGGTTTCCAGGTTATTCCACAGAAGTCACACTTCATTCAGGACTATACCTCACGTGTCAATGGCGAGACCGTACGTCTGCGTGCCGACACCACTCGTACTGTTACCAACTTCACGCCAACGCTCGATTTCCGTTGGAAGCAGTCAAAGACCGGCCAGCTGCGCTTCACCTATCGCGGCAATACCAGCCAGCCTTCAATAAGCGACCTGCTCGACGTCTATGACGATAGCAACCCACTACGCATCACACGTGGTAACCCTGGCTTGAAGCCTTCGTTCACGCAGAGCTTCAACCTCTTCTACAACGACTACTTCCAGAAGCACCAACAGGCCATTATGACCTTCGTCAACTTCTCGACAACCAGCAACTCCGTGTCGAATATGACCACATATAACGAGGCTACCGGTGGAACGATTACCCGTCCTGAGAACATCAATGGTAACTGGAATGCCAACCTCGGCTTCATGTTCAATACCGCTCTCGACTCGGCAGCCTTCTTCAATATCAACACCTTCACGAATCTGGGCTACAACCACAATGTCGGTTACGTCAGCGTGAGTGCTTTGGCCGATTCTGAGAAGAGTGTCACGAAGGCCCTGTCTGTTGACGAGCGTATCGCAGGCAGCTACCGTAACGAGTGGTTCGAGTTCGAACTCAACGGTTCGCTCAACTATACCCATCGTCGCAGCGAGCTGCAGCCCAACAACAACCTCGACACGTGGCAGTTCTCCTATGGTGCAATGACAGGTGTTACCGCTCCTTGGGGTACACAGCTCACCACCAACATCAACATGCAGAGTCGTCGCGGTTACAGCGATGCTTCCATGAACACCAACGAACTCATCTGGAATGCACAGCTCTCCCAGTCGTTCCTGCGTGGCAATGCACTCACCCTCTCGCTCCAGTTCTACGACATTCTGCACCAGCAGTCAACCATCAGCAGTATCCTCAACGCTACGCAGCGCAGCGATACCGAGTATAACGCCATTACCAACTACGCTATGCTGCATGTCATCTATCGTCTCAACCTCTTTGGAGGTGGTGGTCAGGGTGGCTTCTTCGGCGGTGGCCGTGGTGGTCGCGGTGGCCGTGGTGGCGGCTTCGGCGGCGGTGGCTTTGGCGGTGGTCGCAGTGGCCGATTCTAAAAAGAGATCATAATCTAAGCTATATAATACCCAAGGGGTCGGAGAATGTCATCATCTCCGACCCCTTATTATTCCGCTATTCTCATACACATCATAGTAAGGTCATCGTTGGGCTCGGCACCGTTGCGGTGGACTTCGACCTTGGCCGACAGCAATACGGTGATTACGATGGTTGGGTAGCGGCTCACGCGTTTTAGCGGCATCCTGCGTACAAATTCGATGTGTTTCATAATTCTTTCGTTGGTTGAAAAATAATAGCATCGGCAAAGTTACGCACTTTCTTTCAATTATCCTCCGTTTTCCCCGTTAAAGATTTTAAAAACTGGCGAACATCGCCGCGAGCCATCACTTCAGAATCCATCATCCTTCTTCCATCAGACATCTCTGTGACAACCAATAATGCTTGAGTGTATGAAATGCATATAAGGAAAATGGACTGGCTGCCTTCAAGGAGCGGGCAGCCAGTCCGTTGTTGACCCATTAGGCATCCAGAAGCTTCTTCTTCATCAGCTTCTCATAGCCACCGTCGATGATGGGTGGCTCATCAGGATAATCGTCTTGATAATCCTTTTCTAACAAGTCATGTACGCGGACTACGAGGAGCAGTTTCCGCTCCGCGGTCAGCTCCCTTTTGAGGAGCATTCTGAGAATGGTGTAGAACTGAGGAAGTCGTAGAACTTCACCTTTTTAGACTTTCTGACGCGTTTCCGGACTGATGTGGTGCCTACGGCATCCACGTGTCGAGAAACGTTTCTGGTCACCATCAAACACTTCCGAAAGGAAGTGCATGAATGTTTCCGTTTTTAAAAATTTTCTCATTGAGTCTAAAAATAATGTATTGTTGTTAATGATGTAAATAAATCGTGCAGGCTTAGTCTGCACAAAACGGATGCAAAGGTACAAAATATTTCCTATCTTTGCAGTGTCCGGGCAACCAAATATAAATATTTTTACATTATTTAAACAATAGTAAAGTTAAAAACGTTATGACAGATTCAATTGAGAGGGAACTCGCCATGTCTGGCGGTGTTTCCCCAACGACTCACGCATCCTGCCAATTAGAGGCTTGCCGTATTACGACCCGTATGGATTTGCCTCCGATGGTACCCCTGTTCAAGTACAACAGCGTTCCGTGCTTTTATCGTGGCGAGGTGCACGGCATTGCAGGAAAGGCCAAAAGTGGCAAGACGTTCTTTACATCCGTCCTCATGGCCTGTTGCGTGAAGAGTGGCATCCTTGGCATCGAGCGTATCCAGGAACAGCCGCTGCATGTGATGTGGCTTGACACC
>JAEEGG010000708.1_pt1 | contig 98914 bp, 103 predicted proteins | sample 9134161 | NCBI WGS metagenome assembly JAEEGG01 (sample SAMN16246543, study PRJNA631951) | gut metagenome | biome: gut microbiome; feature: rumen; material: CR-attached | host: Bos | place: Iran: Karaj | collected 2018-10
CACCCTTACCACCATGCTCGTCGTTGGCGAGTCCATCGACAACCGCAAAGGTCTCTCAGCCCTTTACGATAAACACTTCACCCACCTATTCAGGAAAGGCTCGTAAAATCATAGGAAAGAGAACAAAGAACTATCTCTGCCTTTGACGGAGAAGTAGCCTATCACAACAAAACAACTTGTTTTACTATCAAAGAGACTATCTTTTAGGAACGTTTAGCATATCTTTTTCAAAGTAAAACAAGTTGTTTTACTTTTATTGTTGGCGTTTCCCCCTTTATATAAAGGCATTCCAGCGCATTATGATGACAGTGATAGTAAACAGAAAACTATCACTCCATTAAACCATCTGATATTCAATCATTTAACATAAAAAGTGATAGATAGTTCATTTTTATCAAAATAAAAAAGTAGAGGACAATAGCCACTTGAGCATGTGGATTCACCCTATTCGCCAAAAACATCTATTTAATTCTTTTTTCTAATAAAAAAGATAAAACTTCGCTTATTTCCTATATTATTAGTATATTTGCATTATCGTTTGCAAACGAAAGATGATAAAATATAAGTATGAAGAAACCACAGTGGCTTGAGAAAGACGACGACCGCTATTGCTCACATTGTGGAAAGAAGTTATAGAAAAGTATGATTCTGGTATTCGGAGGGACAACAGAGGGTCGTAAGGCTGTAGAGGTGCTGGAGGAGGGAGGCTCGCCTTATTTCTACAGTACGAAGACAGGGGAGCAGGACATCACCCTGCATCATGGGCAACGGATAGACGGGGCCCTTGATGAGGAGGCGATGCGTGCGTTCTGTCGGACGCAGAATATCCGTCTCATCGTTGATGCAGCCCATCCCTTTGCCTCTCAACTTCACCAGACGATTGCCCAGGTCTCCAAAGCCCTGAACATCTCCGTTATCCGCTATGAGAGAATCTATCCGGAGCGCGATCCTCATCTGGAATGGATAGAGGATTACTCACAGATACCACAGGATATCCACACTCTTTTAGCTACGACTGGTGTTCAGAGCATTGCCAAACTGAGCCCCCTCGAGGCAAAAGGCATGAAGATATTTTATCGCATCTTGCCCAGAGAGTCGTCGATGGCCTTGGCTGAGAAACTTGGGGCTAAGAAGGAACAGTTGCGCTTCTTTGAAGACGGAACAACGATAGACGTGGAAGCAGAGGCTATTCTCTTGAAAGAGAGTGGTCTTTCGGGAGGTTTTACGGAGAAGGTGGAGGCAGCCAAAGCAAAGGGCATGCGTATTCTGGTTCTGAAACGCCCTGAAATCAACTTCAAACATAGCGTGAATGGTCCTTATGGTTTGCGACGGATGGTGGAGAAGCTATTGCCAGAGTTCTATCCCCTGCATAGCGGACTGACAACGGGAACCTGTGCGACAGCTGCAGCTGTGGCTGCTGCACAAAGACTGCTGAAGGACATAACACCAGAAGAGGTTCCTGTGTTGTTGCCTGATGGCGAGACGATCTATGTACCAGTATCTTACAGCGAGGAGTACGCCTCGGTATTGAAGGATGCTGGCGATGATCCGGATGTGACGAACGGATTGGAGATTAGGGCGAGTGTCAAGCCATCTGACACGTTCAGGATTCTTGGTGGTGAGGGAGTAGGAAGGTTTACACTTCCCGGTTTTGACTATCCGCCTGGCGAAGCAGCTATTAACAAGGCTCCACGAGAGATGATTCGTCAGAACTTAGAGCCTTTTGGTGTGCCTTTGCAAGTAACGATCTCCGTACCTGATGGCACAGAGATTGCCCGCAGGACCTTTAACCCCCGTCTGGGTATCGAGGGGGGCATCTCTATCATTGGTGTCTCTGGTATCGTCAAACCTTTTTCTGAGGAGGCTTTCATCGACAGTATCCGCAAGTGTATGACAGTGGCAAAGGCCTCTGGCTCTGAGCATGTGGTGATTAATAGTGGAGGTAAGAGCGAGCGCTTCGTGAAAGCCCTCTATCCCACCCTTCCTCAACAGGCGTTTGTGGAGTATGGTAACTATATTGGTGAGACCTTGAAGATTGCTCACGAACTCAACATCAAGAATGTGACGCTGGGCGTGATGCTGGGAAAAGCCGTCAAACTGGCCCAAGGTCATCTCGACACTCACAGTCGCAAGGCAACGATGGATAAGGACTTTATCTACACCATGCTCAGGGAGGCCGGCATCGAGACTGATATCAGCAACATCACTTTAGCCCGTGAACTCTGGGAAATGATTCCTCCAACGAAGATTCAGAGCTTTGCAGACGTGGTGATTCGTCATTGCGAAACCCACTGCAAGCCCATTCTGCCTAATGGTGAACTGACTATCCTGCTCATCGACGATGGGGGAAATATTTACCAATAAGACTATTCCTGAACCTCATCATTGCGACGTTTAAAAAGTACAACCGCAATGACGGGAGCGCCAACAAGGGCTGTGACACTATTGACAGGCAGGGCTCCCTCGAAACCTGGCATACGAGCTATAAGGTTGCAGACCAATGCCAAAGCGGCACCACAGAGCATCGTGGCAGGCATGAGGATACGATGATCGGAAGTGCGGAAAAGGGCACGCGCCAGATGGGGAACAGCCAAGCCGATAAACATAATCGGGCCACAATAGGCTGTGACGATAGCCACCAACACACCAGAGCTGATAATGACCAGCATACGCGCCCAACGGATGTTCAAGCCAAGATTGGCAGCATATCTGTCGCCCAAAAGCAACAGGTTCATTGATTTCACCAACAAGCAAGCCAAAGGCAGAAGCACGCACATCAACACCACAAAGAGTATCATCTCATCGCCTGAGACTCGCGAGAACGAGCCCAATCCCCATACAACAAAAGCTTTCACATCTTCCTCAGGTGAAAGGAACTTCAATACACCAATGATGGCATTGGCTAAATAGCCAATCATCACGCCAATAATTAATAGGGTTACATTACCTTTCACCTTCTGCGATATCCTCACAATGAGAAGCATTACAGCCAAGGCACCCAAGATAGCTGCAACAGACATGGCAGCATCGCCCAAATAGCCTAAACGCGAAAGAGCCACGCCACCCAGACGTCCTGAGAGCAAAACCACAAAAGCCACACCAAGGGCAGAACCGTTGGAGATACCCAAGACGGATGGACCAGCCAAAGGATTGCGGAAAACCGTCTGCATCTGCAAACCACTCACTGCAAGACCAGCCCCTGCCATAATAGCCGTTAGAGCCTGTGGCAATCGAGACTTCCATACAATATTATTCCATATTTCATTAGAGCCACCCCCTAATAGAATACTACACACATCACCTATTGGAATTCTTACAGAACCCAAAAGCAGATTCACAACCGCCAACACTGCGATTGATATCAGTAGTATCACTATCAGAGGGAATGTTCGCTTCATTCTTTTTACCTTTTTACTTTTTTACTTTTCCAAAAGATAATAGAATGTTGGCTGATAATCAGGCTCAACAAGTTCCGGATGGAAGATGGCCACGAAATCTTTCAACAGCACATCGGGCTTTACTGGCGAGATTTCGTAATAAGGAGTCTGTTTCATATTGCAATAGATGACCTTGCGCTTCTTGAAGGCCTTGAAGAGTTCGTTGCGGGGTTCGCTGGCTTTCAGAGCCTCGTATGAGAAGTCGCCAGGATAACTGTTCAGAATACGCCAATAGTCTGCATTGGCAGCAAGGGCATACATCTTCTCGAACTCCAGATTCTCACCACTGGTCTCCTCGTCGTTGATCACGTAGTCGGCACCTGCATCGCGGAAAATCTGCGCCAGGTAGTTCTTACCGCCCACGGCATGCCAGTTGCCATAGTGCATCTCACCACTCAGAACAGTTGGACGTGTCGTAGTAGCAGCGGCCTTCTCCTTCAGTTCGTTATAGCGACTTTCGATGCCTGCGAATACCTCATTGGCCTCTTTCTCCTTACCAATAAACATACCTATGAACTTAATCCACTCAGCCTGTCCTAAAGGATTGAGTTCCTGATAACCCAGATGGGGCACCAACGTGATACCCGTCTCCTTGATAGCGTCATAACCACCACGCTTGGAAGGTGAAATAAATATGACATCTGGATTTGCTGCAAGCACCATCTCGTTATCGAAATTGCCCTCCATACCAATCTTAACGATACGCCCGTCTTTCACACGCGCCAAGATATCCTTATTAAAAAGATTCTTCGTACCAGTGATGCCCTTCACAACATCGTGAGCATCAAGAACGGTGAAGTTAGAGAGTTGTAGGGCTGTCATACAGATAGTTCTGTTGATGGGTACCAGAATCTTTGTATAGCCCTTAGGTACAAGCACGTCTGCGTTCTTCACCAATGCCAAGTGATCATGAGTGCCCACATCCACCAGACGAACACCTGACGAATCACGCACACTGAATCCTGTGGCGTATTTCACAGAAATGTCTACCATTGAATCGACAGAGGCAACTAAATCGTTAGGAGATGACTTACCGTTTTGCATTGTACAAGCGCAAAACAGAGTCATAAGCATAATGGCACAAGATATTTTCTTCACTTGGTTTTATCATTTTATTGGTTTATGGCTGCAAAAGTACAAAATAATTTCGGAGTTTCCACGAGAAATTAAAATTTTTCGTAACTTTGCAAACAAAACGGAACTATTATGCAAACAAACATAGACCAAACCCATTGGTATGACCGCATCTGGGCATCTATGATTTTTTTCACGAGGTTACCTTTCTGGCGGCTTCATGAGCCTCCCAAAGAATGTTACAAGGCTGTAGTTGAACACTGGCCTATGACAGGATGGCTGACAGGTAGTATTATGGCTGTAACCCTTTGGTTAGGCAGTTTATATCTACCCTATGCAGTGGCAGTTCTGCTGGCCATCGTAGTGCGACTGCTAATCACAGGCGCCCTGCACGAGGACGGACTGGCCGACTTTCTGGACGGTTTCGGTGGCGGCGGTAACAACCGCGAACGAATCCTCAACATCATGAAGGATTCGCATATCGGCACCTATGGGGTGCTCGGGCTCATCCTCTACGAACTACTCCTGGCTGTATCGCTTTTCTCAATGACACCGATTCTCGCTGCGATGGCCATCTTAGCAGCCGACCCCTTTGCCAAAATGGTAACGGCACAGTTAATTATGATGATGCCATACGCCAGGACAGAAGAAGAGGCAAAGAACAAAACCATATATCGCAAGATGAGTTGGAAGGCGAGTGTCAGTCTGGCCATACAAGGACTACTGCCCATGATGGCTTTTATCTGGCTGACAGGAGCTAAATGGACAACCATCGTATTTATCCCCTTTCTCGTGATGTATTTCCTTTATCTGCTTATCTGGCGGAAAATCCATGGTTATACAGGCGATTGCTGCGGAGCCGTATGTCTGCTGGTTGAGTTGGCAACACTACTCACCATTTGCACACAAAACCTAACGATTAATATTGTTTGGCCATGAGCAAGATTATATTGATAACAGGAGGGCAACGTTCGGGCAAAAGCCGCAAGGCAGAAGAACTGGCACTAAGTTTGAGTGAGAACCCTGTGTACGTGGCAACCGCACATATCTGGGATGAAGAGTTCGCTGAACGCGTGAGAAAGCATCAGGAGCGCAGAGGCTCCCAATGGACAAACATCGAGGAAGAGTTACAACTAAGCCTACACGACCTCACGGGCAAGGTTGCGGTGATAGACTGCATAACGCTATGGTTAACTAATTTCTTTTATAAGAACAATTCGAATACCGAACTGTCACTGAAGGATGCGAAGGCTGAGTTTGATGCGTTTACAAAACACGATGCCACTTATATATTCGTAACCAACGAGATTGGCAGTGGCGGCGTCAGTGAGAACGCGATTCAACGAAAGTTCACAGATCTGCAAGGCTGGATGAACCAGTATATTGCCTCAAAGGCTGACGAAGTGATACTCATGGTGAGTGGAATTGCAGTAACCATTAAAGAGACAGGGAGGCAGGGAGTTCAAGACTAATGAAAAAGTTCAATATACAACCAGTTGATTGCTCGATGCAAGCTGCGATTCAGGAAAAGATAGACAATCTGAACAAGCCCAAAGGGTCTTTAGGTCGTCTGGAAGAACTAGCTATGCAGATATGTCTGATTCAGCAGACACTAGAGCCGAGTCTCGCCCACCCTTGTCACCTGTTGCTGGGTGGCGATCATGGCATCGAGCGCGAAGGTGTGAGCGTGTCGCCACGCGAGGTCACGTGGCAGCAGATGATCAACTTCACGCATGGTGGCGGAGGCGTCAACATGTTCTGTCGCCAGCATGGGTTTAAGTTGCGCATTGTGGATGTGGGGGTGGATTATGATTTATCGGGCATCGATGGCATCATCGATCGCAAGATAGCCCGTGGCACCAAGAATTTTCTCCACGAACCTGCGATGACCGAACAGGAGTTCGACCGCGCCATCCAAATAGGCTGCGACCTGGTGGACGACTGCATCGCCGAGGGCTGCCGTGTATTGAGTATCGGCGAGATGGGCATTGCCAATACCTCACCTTCCAGCATCTGGATGCACCTCTTCACCAGCACGCCATTAAAGGACTGCATCGGTGCCGGCGCCGGTCTCGACACCCCTGGTATCCGCCATAAATATGAAATATTGAATCAAGCAGTAGAGCGTTTCAAAGCAAATGGCTTTGAACCACTCTCCTACTTCGGGGGGTTCGAGATGGTTGCAGCTATCGGTGCCATGCTAAAAGCCGCCGAAAAGCATCTGGTGATACTCATCGACGGCTTCATTATGACAGCCTGTGCACTGGCGGCTATCCAGCTCTATCCAGCAGCAAAGGACTATATGATCTTTACGCACTGTGGTGATGAGAGCGGGCACCAGCGCATGCTCCATGCCATGGGTGCCAACGCACTGCTCCATCTGTGCTTGCGTCTGGGCGAAGGAACCGGCGCACTCTGTGCCTTCCCGGTTATCGACTCCGCCGTTCGCATGATGAACGAGATGAACAATTTCGACAACGCAAGAATCACAAAGTATTTCTAAGAAACAATAATCCCCCGCCAAATGGACGGGGGATTACTTATATGCGAGTTACTTTACTTCTTCAATAATCTTAGCACCTTCCTTAAGGGCTTCCATATTCAGAGGAATCAATCCGTGGTGACGCTCTGGCAGGGTCTTATAGAGAGCCTTCTCCACACCCTTGTCGCTCACTACAGGAGCTACCTTGAGCAGTCCGCCCAGCACAATCATGTTGAACACCTTACCATTCTTCATCTCAGCAGCCTTATCCATGGCATTGATTTCGAAAACAGTAATGTCTTTACGAGTTGGCTTCTTGATGATACCGAAGCTATCATAGATAAGTATGCCACCAGGCTTGATCTTGGGTTCAAACTTCTCAAGTGAGGGCTGGTTGAGCACAACGGCAATATCGTACTTGCTGAGGATTGGCGAAGAAATACGCTCGTCACTAACGATAACCGTTACGTTGGCAGTACCACCACGCTGCTCAGGACCATAAGCAGGCATCCAAGTAACCTCTTTATCCTCCATCAGTCCTGAATAAGCCAGAATCTTACCCATAGAGAGCACACCCTGACCTCCGAAACCTGATATGATAATTTCTTTCTTCATAAAACTGCGTTTTATGCATCATCGGCAGCACCTCAGCAAAGAGTAAACTCTCTGCATTCGGCTTGCACGATAATTCATTATTTATTTGTCGTATCTTTTAAATCACCTTTGGGATAGAAGGGGAACATATTCTCTTTCATCCACTCATTAGCCTTGGCAGGAGTAAGTTTCCAACCACTGTTACAGGTTGAGACAAACTCTACCAGCGATGAGCCCTTACCAGCCATAGAAGCCTCGAAAGCCTTGCGAAGCGCCTTCTTTGCCTTGTTGATAGAAGCCACAGACTCCACACTCTGACGAGTTACATAGCAGGTACCCTCCAAGCCAGCTGCGATATCGGCCATCTTCAAGGGATATCCGTGGATCTCAGGATCACGACCATAAGGACAGGTAGAGGTTTTCTGACCTATCAGTGTGGTTGGAGCCATCTGACCACCCGTCATACCGTAAATAGCATTGTTAACGAAGATAATCACGATGTTCTCGCCACGGTTCAGTGCGTGGATGGTTTCGCAGGTACCGATACATGCCAAGTCGCCATCACCCTGATAGGTGAATACCAGGCGATCGGGCCAGGTGCGCTTGATGCCAGTAGCCAGTGCGGGAGCACGACCATGGGCAGCCTCCTGCCAGTCGATATCAATATAATTATAGGCAAACACGGCACAACCTACAGGCGATACACCTACGGTCTTGTCCTCCATTCCCATTTCCTCGATGACTTCGGCAATGAGCTTATGTACTACACCGTGGCTACACCCTGGGCAGTAGTGCATATTATTGTCGTTCATCAGCGTCGGCTTCTTGCAGACGATGTTCTCTGGTTGAACTATTTGATTTCTATCCATAGCCTTACATCAATTTTTCTTTCAGTGCATTAACGATTTCCTCTGGGTCGGGCACGATACCTCCGAGACGTCCGAACTGCTCTACGGGAACAGTGCCATTCACAGCAAGGCGAACATCCTGAACCATCTGACCAGCGTTGATCTCGGCAACGAGGATACCCTTCACATTCTTTGAGAGTTCGGCGATCTGCTTCTCAGGGAATGGGAACAACGTGATAGGACGGAACAGACCCACCTTGATGCCCTCCTGACGGGCCAGCTCTACGGCTTTCTCTGCGATACGAGCTGCAGAACCGAATGCAACGATAGCATATTCTGCATCGTCCATCTGCTGCTGCTCGAAACGAACCTCATTCTCCTGAATCTTGCGATATTTCTCCTGCAGAGCCAAGTTGCGCTGCTCCATCACCTCAGGCTTCAGCTCCAAAGAGGTAATAACTACGCGCTCGCGGTTCTTTGGCTTACCAGTAGAAGCCCATGGACACTGCTTAATAACTTCCTCATCCGTACGACGGGGCTTGAAAGGAGGCAGTACCACCTTCTCCATCATCTGACCAATGACGCCATCACTCAGAATCATGGCAGGATTACGATACTTGAAAGCCAACTCAAAGGCGAGGTCAACGAAATCGGCCATCTCCTGCACAGAAGAAGGAGCCAGAACGATAACCTTATAGTCGCCATTACCACCACCACGGGTTGCCTGGAAATAGTCACCCTGTGAAGGCTGGATGGTTCCCAAACCAGGACCGCCACGCTGAACGTTTACAAACACACCAGGCACCTCAGCACCAGCCATGTAGGTAATACCCTCCTGCATCAGTGCGATACCAGGAGATGACGATGAAGTCATCGCACGCTTACCGGCACCAGCAGCACCATATACCATATAAATAGAGGCCAGCTCACTCTCAGCCTGAACCACCTGCATACCAGTGGTTTCCCAAGGCTTCAACTCTGCAAGGGTCTCAATTACTTCACTCTGCGGAGTAATAGGATAGCCGAAATAGCCGTCGCATCCGCAACGAATAGCAGCGTGGGCAATAGCCTCGTTACCCTTCATCAACACAACTTCTCTTTCTTCTGCCATACTTATTCCTCCACTTTTTTACGATACACGGTGATGCATCCGTCAGGGCAGACGATGCCACACGAAGCACAGCCTACACAGGCCTCCTCGTTGACAGCCTCCACGTAGGGATAGCCGTGCAAATTAACTTTGTTGGCCAGAGCAATGACCTTCTGAGGGCAAGCAATGATGCAAAGCGAGCATCCCTTACACCTTTCAGTATTCACCTCAATGGCTCCTTTTAATTTTGCCATATTGTATTTGTTTTTAATACTTTAACGCCTAAATTCGAGTTGCAAAGGTACTAATTAGTGAGCAAACAGCAAAAGAAAAAACGAATTTTTCTGCAAAAATGCTCATCTTTGCGCCCAAAACTGAATAAATATAAAAGAATAAGACGGTCAGGCCAGAATACCTCAGGGATTGTACATATCCTTGCAGTAAAAGGCCATGATGTCGTCGAGCATACGCTTGGCTTCCACAGCTGGACTATCAGGGTCGAGCTCTATGGCCTGGATATAGCAGTTGATGGCCTCGTGCCACTGACCGTGCTTACGGGCTTCATTGCCTTTCTGATAATACTCCTCAGCTGTCACGTCTTACCTTATTATTATTTATAATACTCTTTCTTGCCCGCTGCGAGGGTGTTCTTCATCAGCGAACAGATGGTCATGGGGCCTACTCCACCAGGAACAGGTGTGATATAGCTGCATTTAGGAGCTACCTCGTCGAACTTCACGTCGCCATTCAGGCGGAAGCCGCTCTTTCTTGTGGCATCGGGCACACGAGTAGTACCGACGTCTACTATCACAGCACCATCCTTCACCATATCAGCCGTTACGAAGTCGGGCTGACCAATAGCGGCGATGATGATATCAGCTGCACGGCACTCCTCCTTCAGGGTCTTTGAGCGCGAATGACAAACAGTAACGGTAGCATCGCCATACTGTTTCTGCATCATGAGCTGAGCCATAGGCTTACCAACGATATTCGAGCGTCCCAGGATGACGCACTTCTTTCCGCTAGTCTCGATACCATAGCGCTTCAGCAAAGTGATGATGCCGAGCGGTGTGGCTGAGATGAAGCAAGGCAGTCCGATGGCCATACGACCTACGTTGATGGGATGGAAACCGTCCACATCCTTACGGTAGTCGATTGCCTCGATAATCTTCTGTTCGTCGATATGCTTGGGAAGAGGCAGCTGTACGATGAATCCATCTACATCCTCGTCCTTGTTGAGCTTGTCGACGCAAGCCAGAAGCTCAGCTTCGGTAATGTCATCCTCAAAACGAATGAGTGTTGACTTGAAGCCACACGCCTCACAAGCCAACACCTTATTCTTCACATAGGTTTCAGAGCCGCCATCATGACCCACGAGTACCGCAGCCAGATGGGGCTGCTTGCCTCCTTGGGCAACAATCTCTTTCACCTCTTCAGCAATCTCAGCCTTGATAGCTGCTGCTGTTGCTTTTCCGTCAATTAACTGCATGTCTAGTGTATTATTTCTAAATATTTGATTCTTTCTAGAACTTCGGCATTCCACCCTTCATAGCTCTCATGGCGTTGGCCATCTGAGCCATCTTCGACGAGCCCATGCCCGTCACCATCTTCATCATCTTACGGGTCTGGTCGAACTGCTTCATCAAACGGTTCACGTCTTCGAGTTTCGTACCTGAGCCAGCTGCTATACGGCGGCGTCGGCTCTGGTTGATGATATCAGGGTTAGCACGCTCCTTTGGTGTCATCGAGTTGATGATGGCCTCGATGCCCTTGAAGGCGTTGTCGTCGATATCGATATCCTTGATCTGCTTGCCCACACCGGGAATCATGGCAGCCAGATCTTTCACGTTACCCATTTTCTTGATCTGCTGAATCTGTCCCATGAAGTCGTCGAAATCGAACTTGTTCTTACGGATCTTCTTCTCCAGGCGCTTAGCCTCTTCCTCGTCATACTGCTGCTGAGCGCGTTCTACGAGGCTGACGATATCACCCATGCCAAGAATACGGTCGGCCATACGTTCCGGGTGGAACACATCGATAGCCTCCATCTTCTCGCCCGTACCCACGAACTTGATGGGTTTGGTCACTACAGTGCGGATAGAGAGGGCAGCACCACCACGGGTGTCACCATCGAGTTTGGTCAGTACCACGCCGTCGAAGTCAAGACGATCGTTGAATTCCTTGGCAGTATTCACCGCATCCTGACCCGTCATCGAGTCAACCACGAAGAGTGTTTCGTTGGGATTGATGGCATTTTTCAGTGACTCAATCTCGTTCATCATCTCCTCATCGACTGCCAGTCGACCTGCAGTATCGATAATCACCACGTCATTCGCCTTGGCCTTAGCCTCCTGAATGGCATGGTTGGCAATTTCAATCACATTCTTATTGTCGGGCTCAGAATAAACGGGCACGCCTACGCTCTCTCCCACTACGTGCAACTGCTGTATGGCTGCAGGACGATAAACGTCGCAGGCCACTAGCAGCGGCTTCTTGTGATTGCGGGTCTTGAGCAGATTGGCGAGTTTTCCGCTGAATGTAGTCTTACCAGAACCCTGCAGACCTGACATCAGGATGATGGCAGGAGCACCTGGGCGACCCTCGATCTTCAGCTCAGCGGCCTTTCCACCCATAAGTTCTGCCAACTCGTCGTGAACAATCTTCACCATCAGCTGACTGGGCTTCACGGCTGTGAGTACGTTCATACCCATAGCCTTCTGCTTCACGGTGTCTGTAAAGCTCTTAGCCACTTTATAGTTTACGTCGGCATCCAACAGGGCGCGACGCACGTCTTTCAGAGTCTCTGCTACATTGATTTCGGTGATTTTTCCTTCACCCTTCAGTATCTTAAATGATCTCTCAAGTCTATCTGATAAATTCTCAAACATATATACCTTATTTATTTAGGGCGCAAAATTACAAATAAAAAACGAGACTCACAAACTTTAAGCCCCGTTTTTTACCTTTTTACTTTTTTATCTTTTCGAGAATTCGCAACCGCAATACTGCTGATTGTAGAAATTGTATTCCTTCAGCAACTGGTTGCGGCGCTCGTAGAGCCCGCCTTTGCGCCAGTTCTGCGCCCAAAAGGTAGTACCCTCTACGATTTGTTCTGCCTGATGGCCTGCACGTTCTATCTGCTCCAGACTTTTCCACCGACTTGAAGCCAAGGTGGTGGTAAAATAGTTGATACCCAACTCCTTAGCCTTCTTGGCGGCCACGGTGAGACGAAGTGCGAAGCACTGCTCACAGCGCCTTCCTCGTTCAGGCTCTCCCTCCAGGCCACACACATCCTGGCGCCATTGCTCATGGTTGTAGTCGCCATCAATCCACGTCAGCCCCAGACTCTCAGCATGGCGCTTGCTTTCCTGCTTTCGGATCTCATACTCCTCGAAGGGATAGATGTTAGGATTATAATAGAAGATGGTAGGACGGATATCGTGCTGCACCAGCCATTCCACGATGGCTGACGAACAGGGCGCGCAACAAGCATGCAGCAACACCTCATGCAATCCCTCCGGTACTATAATCGCTGGTTTCTTCACTCTTCAACATCTATAATCCGCGCGCTTTCCAGATACGGTCCTTGGCCGCATTTATCTCTTGGAACTTCTTCTCAGCAGCCTTACGCACATCGTCACCCAAAGCGGCCACCTTGTCTGGATGATGCTCAAGCGCAAGCTTGCGATAAGCTTTCTTCAGCTCATCGTCCGTCGCATCAGGACTCACACCCAGCACTTTATAAGCATCTTCAAGGGTATTGCCTTCGAGATGGAGCATCGAGTCAACCTCGATCACACGCAGTCCCATCCATTGGGCGCACTCTTTCAAAGCCGTTATCTCGCTCTGAGGCACGTTTCCGTCAGCTTTGGCCACCATCACGAGATAATTCAGCAGCTGGAGTCGCTGCGAGTAGTCCATCTGACGATTAATCTGCGCACAGCAATCGCTCACCGTCTGTTTGAACTGCGTCCACCCCTCTCGCTTCTGTTCATCGAAAAGTTTGTTCAGAATATCATTGCCCTGTTGAACGGCAGTGACACCAAAGTTCTGACGCAGCATCTGGCGCACCAGTTCCATCTCTGAGTGCATCGCCTTGCCGTCGGCCTTAATGATATAAGAAGAGAGCACCAGCAATGAAAAGAGGAAACTGTTGCGATTGCCCTGTTGCTGACGCTGGCGATAAGCTTGCTGATAGGCCTGATTAAAGTCCTGATACGAGCGCTGCTGCCACGAGCCCTGGTCTCTACTTGAGCCAGAGCCCCATGTTCCGGAGTTATCTGGTGTGTTCACCCCGTCGAGCATCGAGTCGAAGAGAGAGCCAACGAGATAACCTGCCAAAGCGCCCAAAGGGCCACCAGCCATCCATCCTATGAATCCTCCTATCCACTTTCCTGCTGCCATCGTATTTTTCTTTTTTGCATGCAAAAGTACACAAAATATCCGAGACCGCAAAGCGATTAGGATTAATTCACTTTTCCTTTGACATCAAATATTCAGACAAAAAGCTTGAAATTATGAGTCATTGCCCGAAAGTCCTATCTAAACAACTCGGAAGTGACGTCTAAAGTCAGACTTTCCTCGGAGTAAACCTTAACTTTCCCCCGTAGCAAACTCCCAAACAGCCTAAAAGCCTCTCTCTGTCGCTCTATTTCAAACAAACCGAGAGAAGCTTTTTTAGTAATATCTATTGACAAGCTATTTCTTTATCAGTGAGGCAATCCAAAGGATGGCAACGGCACCGATAATAGCTGTGCCAAGCTGACCAAGGACACCTCCCCATGTGATGCCAAGCTGACCGAACAACCAGCCGCCAACAAGGCCGCCAAACAAGCCAAGCACCAGATTCATGATGAAACCGAAGCCGCCACCTTTCATCAACTTGCCAGCACAGAAACCAGCCAGACATCCAATGATAATCGAACCTATAATACCCATAATTTTACAGTTTATTTGGTTTTATGCTGCAAAAATAGGAAATAAAACTGAAAGCACAAAGAAAAACGCTCACTTTTTGCGCTTATCAGCCAGGTACATGCCCACAAGGATGAGCACGGTGCCAAGGATGAAATAGATGGTGATCTGCTCTGAGAGGATGGCCCAGGCAAAGAGTATCGTAGTGACGGGATTGAAGTAGATATAGTTGGTGGCTGTAACGGCTCCGAGTTTCTTCAATACCCAGTTCCAGGCCAGATAACACAGCATGGAGGCCACACAACTGAGGAACAGAAGATTCCATAGCAGCGAGGGCTGATGAAGTACTATAGAGACGTTCAACCCTGGGTAGACGATGAAATAGGGAATCATCGACACCAGTCCGTAGAAAAACACCTTGCGTGTGATGAACAGTGTGTCGTAACGCTGATTGGCGCGAATCATCATCAACGAGTAGAAGCCCCAGCAGAGTGCTGCACAGAAAGCCAGCGAGTCGCCTAATGGTGAGAGATGGAGCACAAAATGGCCATTCAGAACGACAGCCACCACACCCAGGGCTGCCATCAGCGAGCCCACACACTGCAGACGGTTCAGGCGTTGCGACTGATAGAAGAGCGAAATCAGGAAAGTGGCCACAAGCGGCGAGAGACTCACGATGAGCGAAGTGTTGGTTGTCGTGGTGTAGTTCATCGAAGTATTCTCTGCCAGAAAGTACAGCGAGCCACCCGTGATGCCCAATGCAACCATGAGAAGCTCGTCGCGCCAGTTGTCGGAGAGCCACCTAAAGGGCCTTCCTTCAGGCTGGCGTACCAGCAGCGAGTAACCCAATAAGAGCAGATAGGCAATGGTGAAGCGCAGCGTGAAAATCTGCGCTGGTGTAAGCCCACCAAGTAGTAGCAATTTGGTGAAGACGAACGTCGATCCCCAAATGGCTACTACGATGAAGGCTACGAGATGATATAAAAGTCTATTGTTTGATTTCAATGTCGTGCTTTACATTGTTACGGATCTTGGTGAGATACTTCTTCATCCCAGCAGCATCCTTGTTGTCGATAATTTCCAGCAACTCCTTCAACTCCGTACGAATCTGTGCCACCTGATCGTGGGTATAGGGGTTGAAAAGTATTTCCTGAAGCAGGTAGTCGTCCTCGTTAAGCACACCCTTAGCAATCCTCATGTGGCGCTTGAAGGTGGTACCAGGCGCATCCTGATGCTTCATGACAGCAGCAAAGACGAAGGTTGAAACGAACGGGATACTCAGCGAGTAAGCAACCGTCTTATCGTGCTCCTCGAAAGAGTACTCGTAGATGTTAAGTCCCAACTTCTGATAGAGATCCTTGAAGAAGATACGTCCCATATAGTCGCCCTCGCTGATGATGATGGCATTCTCCTCAGAGAGCTGCTGCAGATTAGCGAACGTAGGACCGAACATGGGGTGAGTAGAGACATAACGCATGCCTGTCTGCTCGTAAAACTCCTTCATATCTGTCTTTACCGAGGCGATGTCGCTGATGATACACTCCTTGGGGAGATAAGGAATAACCTCCTTAAACACAGGGATGGTGTATTTCAGCGTAACAGCATTGATGAGCAGTTCGGGTTTAAACTCCTTAATCTCTTCAAAAGTAGTGAAGCGCTGACAATTGTAGGTAAAGCGCATACGCTTGGCGTCGCGCTCAAAGACAGCTACTTCGTGTTCAAAGCTCAGCAGGTCGATGAAGAAGCTTCCCATCTTACCTGCGCCCATTATTAAAATTTTCATTGCATCTATTTATATTAGGCACGGATTAACACGGCTCTCTTTTAGAGATACGCAACTTTTTTGCAAAGCCAGCCGTGTTCTTATTTATAAAGCCGCGTTAATCCGTGCCAAAATCCTCTTACTTATTGATGATCTCAATCTGCTGACGTACTGATTCCTCGTGGATGTTCTCGAATACATGGGCTACGAATTCAGGATCCATGCCACAGAGCGAGCCCTGAGCACCACGCTTGTTAAGTATCTCATTATAACGATTAGCCTGAAGCACGGTCATGTTGTGCTCCTTCTTGTACTGACCAATCTCACGACAAACCCTCATGCGTTTGGCAAGCAGATCCATCAGTTGGTTGTCGAGCTCATCAATCTGCTTACGAAGCTGGGTGATGCCCTCGGTGGTTGTCTTCTCGTCGCGGATGACGAGAAGCGACAGAATGTAGTCGAGCACATCGGGAGTAACCTGCTGTTTGGCATCGCTCCAAGCCTTGTCTGGATCACAATGACTCTCGATGATCAGACCGTCGAAACCAAGGTCCATAGCCTGCTGGCAAAGAGGTGCAATCAGCTCGCGACGACCTCCGATGTGAGATGGATCGCTGATGATAGGCAACTCGGGCACACGGCGGCGCAGCTCGATGGGAATCTGCCACATTGGCATGTTGCGGTATATCTTCTGTTCGTAAGAAGAGAATCCACGATGAATAGCACCCAGACGCTTCACGCCAGCCTGATTAAGGCGCTCCAAGGCACCAATCCAAAGCTCGAGGTCGGGGTTGACAGGGTTCTTCACAAACACAGGGATATCTACCCCTTTCAAGGAATCAGCGATGGCCTGCATGGCAAAGGGATTAGCTGAGGTACGGGCACCAATCCAAAGGATGTCGACACCATGCTTCAGACACAGTTCCACATGCTCTGGGGTAGCCACCTCGGTAGATACCAGCATCTTGGTTTCCTTCTTTACCTGCTCCAACCAAACCAGCGCGGGCTCACCATGTCCTTCGAAGCCTCCTGGCTTGGTACGGGGCTTCCACACACCAGCACGGAAGTTATGGCAGCCCTTCATAGCCAGCTCGCGGGCTGTAGTCATCACCTGTTCCTCAGTCTCTGCAGAGCAAGGGCCTGCAATCACGAAGGGACGTTCATTGTCACTCGGTAAATTCAATGGTTGTAAATCCAGTTCCATAATCTATTTCTTTTTTAATTATTTCTACCAATTAAGTGCCTTAATACGCTCAAGAGCTGCCTGTAACTTCTCTTCCTTGGCACAAAGCGAGATGCGGATATATCTGGCGCCATTGGAGCCAAAGATGAAGCCTGGGGTGATGAAGACACGAGCCTCGTGGAGCACGCGCTCCGTCAGGTCTTCTACGTCAGCATATTTCTCAGGAATCTTGCCCCAGAGAAACATGCCCACCTGCTTCTTATCGAAAGTGCAGCCCAGCACATCCATAATCTGCTCTGCATACTGGCGACGACGGCTATAGGTCTCGATATTAGCCTCATGGTGCCACTCTTCTGAGTTTCGAAGAGCCTCAGCAGCAGCTAACTGCACACCACGGAAGGTTCCTGAGTCTATGTTGCTCTTGATCTTCAGTATCCAGGAGATGAAAGTGGCGTTGGTGGCACACATACCAACACGCCAGCCTGGCATATTATGGCTCTTCGACATCGAGTTGAACTCAATGCAGCAGTCCTTAGCACCAGGCACCTGAAGCAGCGACATGGGGTTCTCGTTTAGAATGAAAGAGTATGGATTATCATTCACCACCACGATGCCGTGATCCTTGGCAAACTTCACCAGTCGCTCGTAAGTCTCCATGCGGGCATTGCCACCAGTAGGCATGTTAGGATAGTTGGTCCACATCAGCTTCACTTTCGAGAGATCCATTTTTTCCAGTTCCTCAAAGTCGGGCTGCCAACCATTATCCTCACGCAGATTGTAGTTTACAATCTTTGCGCCCAGAATCTTCGACAGCGAGGTATATGTGGGATAGCCTGGATTGGGCACCAGCACCTCGTCGCCAGGATTGACGAACGCCAAGGTTACATGGAGTATACCCTCCTTAGAACCTATCAGCGGCTGGATCTCTGTCTTAGAATCGAGATCCACGTTGTACCAGCGTTTGTAGAAATCAGCCATAGCCTCACGCAACTCTGGCGTACCCATGGTGGGTTGATAGCCGTGGGCGTTAGGATCGTGGGCCACCTCACAGAGCTTCTCAACAGTCTGTGGTGATGGCGGCATGTCAGGACTGCCTATGGCCAGACTGATAATATCCAGGCCTTCAGCATTGAGTTGGGCCACTTCCTTAAGTTTGCGACTGAAGTAGTATTCGCTGACTAAACTAAGTCTTTCTGCAGGTTCAATTGGTTTGTTTGCCATCTTTATATTCTCCTAATATCTTTAAGTCTTTTGTAAGTGGAATAATCGCATCTATAGACTGGCGGTATCGCGTCAGGTCGTCGTACATCACATCAACATAGAACAGATACTCCCACTCCCGCCCAATGATAGGCAATGACTGAATCTTCGTCAGGTTGATCTTATAGAACGAGAGGATTGCCAGCACATGAGAGAGTGAACCTTCCTCATGAGGCAGTGAGAATACAATGCTCGACTTGTTGGCGTCTGTCAGAGGGCGCAGCATGTCGGCCTTGTTGGGATTCGACACCACGAGGAAACGGGTGAAGTTATGTTTGTTGTCCTCAATATGGTCCTCAAGCACCTTCAGGCCATAGAGTTTCGCTGCTTCAGCATGACAGATGGCAGCCCACCCTTTCTTCTGCCCCTCAGCTATCATCTTGGCCGATCCTGCGGTGTCCTCGGCCTCCACATTCTTCAGCTGAGAATGCTGGGCCAGGAAGTCACGACACTGCATCAGGGCTACGGGATGAGAGTGAACCTCGGTAATCGTGTCCCAGTCGTCCTCTGGCAGACAGCAGATACAATGCGAGATGTGAAGTTTATGCTCTCCAACGATGGTAGTGCCTGAATCGCGCAGCAGCTCGTAGTTATGGAGCAGCGATCCTGCAATGGTATTCTCAATAGCAAGCATGCCTATGGCAGTAGGATCCTGCTTGATCTGAGCAAATACCTGTTCGAAGGTTGAACAACAAATCAACTGTATCTGTTCTCCTTCGAAATACAGGTGCGCCGCGATATCGTGGAACGACCCAATCAGTCCTTGAATAGCAATTCTTTTCATATTTACTTCTTTTCCTTTAATAAAAATCCCGCTTTCACGTATGTGAAGCGGGACCTTGTTTTTTTATCTTCTCAGTCATAAGTTGAATTATACGCAACTTCCCGCTTCACAATTGCTTGCAAAGTAAAAGTAATAGCCGTAAAAGTAGACGTTCAACTGTGACATAATCTCTCGTTTTTATTCTTATCGGGTGCAAAAGTATCACTTTTCTACGAAATAAACAAATAATTTGCTATAAAATTTGCCTTTCCGCTTACATTTTTCCATCCTATAGTTTAAATCTGCGCCAAATGCAGCGTGGAATCCTTCTCCAGAAGGCAGTAAGCAAGCGATATTTCCAGTCAATCACACGGATGTGCTTCTTATGCCTGATGGCATAGACAATCTCCCTAGCCACCTGTTCTGGCTTCAGCAGCATAGGATATTTGAAGTCACCAGCCAACAAGGCGGTATCCACGAATCCAGGACGGATATCTGTAAAGAGAATCCTCAGATGGCGCTGTCGGGCCTGTTGCTCCAAAGCCTGAAGATACACGTTCTGCATAGCTTTCGTAGCCGAATAACTGGGAGCAGGGCCTAAGCCTTTTGTACCAGCTATCGAGGTAATGGCAGCAATGTGTCCCTCGCCTTTCTCTGCAAAATAACGATAAGCCTCACCTATCATTCTTGTAAACCCTACCCCATTGGTCTGCAGAGTGGCCAATTCTATATCCTCTTTCAGTTCGCGATTCTGCTTGCCTATACCAGAGGCGTAGAAAAACAAATCCATGCCACCCATATTATTAATAAGGTGTCGCAGGCGCTCTGGTGCATCTTCCTGAGTCACGTCAATCTGCTCTATGGCAAAAGCGCCAAGATCCTGAAGCCGTTCTATTCTGCGGGCAGCTACGCCGACTGTCCATCCCTCGCCAACTAACAGCTTCGCCACCTCACGTCCGATGCCCGACGAAGCACCTATCACTATTGCTCTTTTCATAATCGCTTGCAAATTTACATAATTTATTATAACTAAGTAATAAAATCGTGAACTTTTTCCGTAACTTTGCAGCCAAATATGGAAAAAAAGACTATTGCCATACTTGGAATGATGTGTGCAGGATGCTCAGCACGAGTAGAACAGAAGCTCAATTCGCTCGAAGGCATCCATACGGCTAGTGTCAATCTGCCAGCTCGCACCGCCTTGGTGGAGTATGATTCTGCCCGCATCTCATTGGAACAAATGAAGGACGAATTAAGTAAGATTGGCTACGACATGGTAATTGAAGAAGATCGCAACGTCGAAGCCATTGAACATCGCTCCTACATATCTCTAAGGAATAAGGTGATAGTCTCATGGTTTTTCGCTTTGTTGGTGATGGCCATCTCGATGGGCTGGGTTATAATTGGCTCGCGCGATGTAGCCAACCAGACAATGCTCATCATCAGCCTTGCCAATCTGCTCTATTGCGGGCGTCAGTTCTATGTCACAGCATGGAGACAGCTGATTCACGGTAGTGCCAACATGGACACGCTGGTGGCGCTCTCTACGGGCATCAGTTTTCTGTTCAGTGCCTTCAACACATTCTTCGGCGAGCAGGTATGGAGCGCTCGGGGCATTGAGTGGCACACGTGGTTCGACGCTTCTGTGATGATTATCACCTTCGTGCTTTCAGGCCGACTGTTGGAAGAACGCGCAAAGAACGGAACGGCCTCAGCTATCCGCGCCCTGATGGGGCTGCAACCTAAGACAGCTCATCTCGTAGACAATGGCACCATTACTGAAGCCCCTATCTCAGCCCTCCAGCCTGGTGACACCATTGAAGTACACTCAGGAGAGCGCATCCCCGTAGACGGCATCGTAATCGGCGAGAGTTCTGCCGCTATCGATGAGTCGATGATTACGGGTGAACCGATAGCTGTAGAAAAGAGTGCAGGCGACAAGGTGCTGGCTGGTACCATCGTTAAGCAGGGCGCCTTTCGTTTCAAGGCTCAGGAGGTTGGACAAAAAACCATGTTGGCCCATATCATCAAAATGGTACAGGAGGCACAGGGCTCGAAAGCTCCCGTTCAGCGGACAGTCGACAAGATTGCACTCGTTTTCGTGCCCGCAGTCGTAGGCGTCAGTCTGCTCACCTTCTGCCTCTGGCTGCTGTTTGGCGGAGCTGTTATGCTGCCTCAGGCCATTCTCTCGGCTGTCAGCGTATTGGTCATCGCCTGCCCTTGTGCCATGGGACTGGCCACACCTACTGCCCTGATGGTGGGTATCGGTAAGGCTGCAGAAAAGAACATCCTTATCAAAGACGCCACAGCCCTTGAGGAAATCCGCAAGGTTAATGCCATGGTCATCGACAAGACGGGAACACTCACGATACCACATGATACTGGTGAGACTCTGAAACCCTATGCCCATGAGGCTATGGAAGCTTTGAAGGCGAGCGGCATCGAAGTATATATGTGCAGTGGCGACAAAGACGAGCGCGCTCATCGGATTGCCGACGAAGCAGGTATTCCCCACTATCGTTCTCAGGTTCTGCCTCAAGACAAGGAAGATCTGGTGCGTCAGCTGCAACAGCAGGGCCGCCACGTAGCCATGGTGGGCGACGGTATCAACGACTCTCAGGCCCTCGCTGCCGCTGATGTCAGCATTGCCATGGGCAAGGGCACCGACATAGCCATGGAGGTGGCACAGGTGACTCTCATGGGTACCGATCTGCGACGCATCCCCGACGCCATCAGTCTTTCACGGCGCACTGTAGGCATGATTCGTCAGAACCTCTTCTGGGCGTTTGTCTACAACGTGGTCTGCATCCCACTGGCAGCCGGTCTGCCTTATCTCTTTGGAGCCCAGTGGCAAATCACTCCCATGTGGGCTTCGGCACTGATGGCTTTCTCAAGCGTCAGTGTGGTACTTAACAGTTTGCGACTTAAACTAACAAAATAGTATTTTATGAGAACTAAACATGTACAATATGAAACTAGCGGTACCTGCTCGAAACTCATCGACGTGACCGCTGACGAGAACAACATCATCCAGCAAGTATTCTTCCTCGGAGGCTGTAACGGCAACCTGCAGGGAGTAAGCCAATTGGTGCGCGGCCAGAACATCGACGATGTCATCAAACGACTCGACGGTATACGCTGCGGCACAAAAGGCACCTCATGCCCTGACCAGCTGTGCCGCGCCCTCGAGAAACTTAAGGAAGCTCCATTAGAAGACTAAACAATATGAACAAAACAGTTTTAATCACAGGCGCTACCAGCGGAATCGGTCTGGGGTGTGCCCGCAAGTTTGCCGCCAACGGCGACAGAATCATCCTCAACGCACGCAATGTTGAGAAGTTGGAAACCATCCGCCAGGAACTCGAGGCAAAAGGCACTCAAGTGCTGGTACTTGCCTTTGACGTCAGAGACCGCGAGGCAGCCAAGAAGGCTATCGGGAACCTGCCTGCCGAATGGCTGCAGATTGACGTGCTAGTGAACAATGCAGGTCTCGCCCTCGGACTGGAACCAGAATACGAAGGAAGTTTCGAGGACTGGGAGACGATGATCGACACCAACATCAAGGGGCTGCTTACCATGACGCGCCTCATCGTGCCCCAGATGGTAGAGCGCGGCAACGGACATATTATCAATATAGGTAGTGTGGCTGGCGACGCAGCCTATGCAGGAGGTAACGTTTACTGTGCCACCAAGGCTGCCGTCAAGGCTCTGAGCGACGGACTGAGAATCGATGTGGCCAACACCGCAGTCCGTGTCACCAATCTCAAGCCCGGACTGGTAGAGACCAACTTCAGCAACATCCGTTTTCACGGCGACACCGATCGTGCAGCCAATGTCTATAAAGGCATCAAGCCCCTTACTGGCGACGACATCGCCGACGTGGCCGTGTATGCAGCCAACGCTCCTGAGCACGTTCAGATAGCCGAGGTGCTCATCCTTGCCACCCATCAGGCCAGTGGCAGTGTGATTGTACGTAAGTAACAGCTAAGTCTTCGAGGCTACTTGGTCAGCAGGTTCAGCAGGCGCTCACAGCCCTCGCTCACATCTCTCCAAGTGGCCTCAAAGTTGCCTGTATACCAAGGATCGGCCACATCGCGAGGCTCATCGGTATAATCCATCAAGAGATGGATTTTCCCATCAGGATCGCCCCCGCAGATGCGGTTCATATTACGGAAGTTCCACGAGTCCATACCTATCAGCAAGTCAAATCGCTCATAGTCGCGATGCGTCATCTGGCGGGCCGTCTTGCCTTTACACGAGATATCGTGCTCAGCCAACTTGCGCTTGGCAGGCGGATACACCTCGTTACCGATCTCCTCTGTCGAGGTTGCGGCCGACTCAATATAGAAGTCATCTTCTACCCCGGCTTTCTTCACCAGATCCTTCATCACGAACTCTGCCATCGGGCTTCTGCAAATGTTTCCGTGGCAGACAAACAGTATTCTGTGCTTCATCTTTTCGTCGATTTTAAAGGAAAAACCGCTGAAACTCGCTCTCAAAGTTGGGAGTGAGAATGTTCTTTCCCATGGCGGTCCGAATTTCATCTATCGTCCAGAATCGGCCTCCATCGAGTTCCTCAGCCGATGGCATGACCGGGCCATCATAGACGGTACGGTTCACATACACCAGTTCGCTCTCCCGGCGACTATCAAACACATACATCCCTATCCGTTCTGGTGTGAAGTCGGTGATACCCAGTTCCTCGCGTACCTCTCTTGTCAAGGCCTGTTCCGGCGTCTCGCCGTAGTCAATGTGGCCACCCACGCTGGTGTCCCACTTGCCAGGCTGGATATCTTTCCATTCTGGGCGCTTCTGCAGATATACCTCACCACGAGAGTTAAACACATGCAGATGCACCACCGGATGAAGCCATCTGGACCCGTTATGACACTCGCCCCTCGTAGCCGAGCCTATTACACGACCTTCTTCATCTACAAGAGGAAAACGCTCTTCGCTATTGTCTCTTATCATCACTTAATGAGCTTGCAAATACCTTCGAGGTATTGACGGTCGGTCTCATCGAAAGTTGCCAGCTCCTTGCTGTCGATATCGAGCACAGCAATGACTTCATTGGCCTGTGAGAAGACAGGCACGACGATTTCTGAGCGCGACAGACTGCTACAGGCTATATGGCCGGGGAACTGCTCTACATCGGGCACGACAAGTGTCTTCTTCTGTTCCCAAGCGGAACCGCAGACACCGCGTCCGAAAGGAATATGCATACAAGCGACCGGTCCCTGGAAAGGTCCAAGCACCAACTCGCCACCCATCACCCGATAGAACCCTGTCCAGAAGGATCCCATCGTCTCGTGAATAGCCGCACAGACATTGGCCATCACAGCCACGCTGTCTGTCTCGCCCTCAATAAGGGCCTTGATTTGCTCCGTCAGCAAACGGTATTTCTCATCTTTCTTCATATCGTCTGCAAAGGTACACATTATTGTACAGATATGCAAGAAAAACGTTTTCTTTTGTGTCGTTAATACCAGAAATAATAAGGCTGGCGTCCTTCCCATACACTAAGATGTACGCTCAGATTCGGATTGAAGTTATAGCGCACCGAGGCACCTATCTTGTCACCGATATCATTCATCCACCACATCTGGGGTGGCATCTTAGGCTGCATCATCGATTTCTGCACGAAGACCGAGGCTTCCCAATGCTCGTCGAAGCGGTAGTTCAGCATAGCTGTAAGGCCAGCATCCTTCATCTGCCTACTACCATAATCGAGATACGACGAGTAACCGCCAAGCGCAAAAGAGAGTTTAGGCATCAGATTGCCTGCATACATAAAAGCGGCACTATTGGCAAAGCCGCTGCTGGCATGCTTGCCCACTCCGAAGATAGCCGATGCAGAAAGCGACGCATTCAGCCCGGGATGAAGTGACCAATCGCTGAAAGCCGAATAGAGACTGCTCCAATAGGGATAGTGCGCAATCGTACCCCTATATGTCAGAGGCGGCATACTAAACGTAGTATCCGGCTGCAACACACTCTCTTTCCCCTCCTGCGCCTTGCTTGCCATGCCACATAGGAGCAATAGTGCAATCAACAGATATCTTCTATTCATTCTACCCAGATTAGAAAATTCGGATGCAAAGATATGAAAAGATATCTATAATCATTCATTCGTGAACATTTATTATTCTCTCTAATGCTTTTTTATGATTACAAAAGTTCATCGGAATGTCGACAACAATCCATCGGAATATCGTTTTCCATTCTTTTCTCCATTAGAAAACGTTGTTTTCTCCTAAGGAAAACACTATTTTCTAACGGAGGTAACAACGTTTTCCCAAGGAGAAAACACTGTTATCCATAAGGGGCAACAAATGCGTGGTGGCAAAAACGAAAAGGTCTTCTCTATTTTATTTATATATCATCAGGTGAGAAGCGGATGATGGGAGCTGGAGTGTTGTTACCAGCAGACTCAGAAGAGGAGGAAGAGAGCCTGCTGGTAACGTAGTCGGCCAACTGGAAGAGGGCTGAAAGAAAGCGGTCAACAAATCTCGTCAGCATGATTCAGAACCTCCACATAACCACTTACCATACTGCCAAGAGCAATTGTCATTACAATCATCAGAAATAAACTTGCCATATCTTTATACTTTTATAGTTTAACATTCTCGTTATCGAATGCAAAAGTAGATATAGGGTGTACCATAAGGCGGTACACCTTTGAGTTTTTTGTACTAAAGAATGTTAATGAATTATGAACGATAGCGTTCGAGCATGGACTGAATCTTCTGCTGAAGCTTGGTACGCAGGTCTGCAGGTTCGAGCACCTCGAGGCCAGAATCATAGGAGAGTAACTGACCCATGAAGTCGGCTGTGGGGCGGATGTCGAAAGAGAAATCAGTATATTCGGATGTCGTGGCAATTTCACGCTGAGAGGCGTGGAGGGGCAGCGTGCGGAAATAGTTAGCGGTGTTGCCATAGGTGCGAATGACAACATGAGCCATCGGGGTTTCATCGGTCAACACACCAAAATATTCAGCGAAATAGGCTTGTGGAGAGAAGTCGGCAGGCATCTCAAAAGACTCATCGGCAAGCGTAACAAACATCATGCGGTCTAACGAGTAGATGGCATAGTGGCGCCCCGTAAAGGCAAGCAAGTACCAGCGCTGGTGGAAAAGTTTGAGAGCATAGGGGGCAACGGTCTTCTCATAGCCTTCGGCTCCGAAACGGCGGTAGCCCATCAGTATCTGCCGACCCATGCGGATGGCACGGATAATGGTTTGCAGAAACTCTTCACCAGCAGGCACATTCTCGAGGATGATGCGATCCTTAAGTGAAGCACTATCGGAGAGCACACCACCAACAGTGAGTGTAGAGAGTGTCCAACGCTCTAAACTATCATCATCGAGAATTTCGGGGTTGGCTATATAGTAGCGGTAATGGTCTTTCGTATCACACTCCAAAACGACGCCATACATATCAAGGATGGCGTCGCGGTGGCGATTGAAAGTGGTGCGAGAGAGAGGGTTGCCTTCGTTCACCTCTTCCCTCACCCACTGATCGTTGAGCTCTTCAAGCGTCATACGTCGACGGCGCCTGAAGGCATTGATTAGCCAGATATACTGCTGGTAGATGCGCGCTGGTTTCACAGCTGAAGGTATTACTCGTCGGGAAGGAAAAGAGGATCCTCTGGCATCACCATGACAGGCTTTGCCTCAGCTGCCTTCAGAAGACGCTCGGGTACGTATTTCTTATTAACCACGAGTCGGAACATATACTCACGGAACCAGTCGGCTGTCATAATGATACAGCCTTGCTGACCACTAGTGGCGCCCCATGAGTTCTCAACCTTCCATTTGACAGGCTTACCATCGGCATTGAGGTCAACGGCTGTCAGCGTCATAGCATGGGTTGAACCACTATCGAAGGTGCTGATACGCTGGGCCTTGTCCATACCAAAGGTAGTGCCGAAGAGTGAACCGTAGTCGAAATTGTCGAGAGAGGCATAACCGCGCTTACGATCAAGAAGTTTACCCACATCGTAAGAGCTATACATCTTGCGGCCATCTTTCAGCGAGGCTATGGCCAACTGCTCGATCTCCTCCATGGGGAGGTTCAGATAGCGCCAGTTTGTACCATCGTAGACGTGACGATCGTACTCTACCTCGTAGGTCTTGTAGTACTCGCGACGAGGGTCATTCATCACCATGATAAACGTGCCGTTGAGCGGACCGCCTACCACTTCCTTATAAAACGAAAGCGGCGTGTATTCCTTTGCAACGCCAAGCGACTTGCCATTCTTATCCTTGAATGCGTAAGTAAACTTCTGAACAGGTTCGCCCAGGGTGAGTTTCAGCATGCGGTATATCTCGCCCAGCATCTGGGTCTTAGCGGTCTGGATGGCAGAAGAACTCTGCTTCTGAGCCACCATATCACGCAGTTTGAGACCGAATTCACGGAGTTTGGATGACACGAGGCTGCGAGCCTTCGAAGTATTCTCACTTGTAAAGGTCTCGGGCATGATGTCGGTGGGAACAAGTCCGTATTTTGGAGCCAAGTCGGCAAGTCCGCAGAATGTACCTCCGTCGCTGATGGGATTACTGAAGAAGAAACGCACACGTTCGTCGTCAATGGGTTTCTTGGCTGTATCGATAACGCCTTGAAGCATCAGGTTGGCCTTCTCGAGCTGATCCCAGAAAAACAAATAGGCCTGTGAGAACTCTATGCTGACAGAATCGGCATGACTCATATAGTTAGAGCGCAAAACATTAAGTCCGCTGAACATCCAGCAACGACCAGACGACTTCTGATCGGTAATAGACTGCTTGCGAGTTTCGACACTGAAATGGGTATCAATGGGGCGAGCAGCTGCCTGATAGTTCTTCGCCAGAGCATCGATGCTCATACCCGATATGGCATTGGCTATCACACGTTCCTTGCCACACTGTTTCTGTTCCTTCTGAATCTCCTGCAGCATCAACTTTGAGATGCCACCGTCTTTTGTTTGTGCCTGAATGGTAAGCATACCGCCCAAGGCGGCAATCATGATGAATGTTTTCTTCATTACTGTTTTCGTTATTTCTTCTTTGTTGTAGTTGTTTTCTTCGTGGTAGTTGTTTTGCTCGTTGTCTTTGTTGCGGTCTTTGTATTAGTAGCTACAGCCTTAGGCTTATAATACTTCAATGCCTCTGGCATCCAGCCCTGGATCTGCTTGATGCGGGTCTCGTCAGAGGGATGATCGCTCAGGAACTCAGACTGCTTGTTGCCTCCAAGGGCTGCCATGCGCTGCCAGAAACTGACGGCCACCTGAGGGTCATAGCCTGCCATGGCTGCGAAAATCAGTCCCATGTGGTCGGCCTCACTCTCATGACCACGTGAATAACTGAGATTCTTAAAATTGAATCCCTGAGCAGCTATGGCCTGCAGAATAGAGGTCGTATTAGCACCCATTCCCAAGCCGCCAAGTACGGCTGCACCAATCTGCATACCATACTGCTGCTTAATCTGAGTACTCATCTGCTCTGCGGAATGGCGAGCTACGGCGTGGGCTATCTCATGACCTAAGACAATAGCCAACGAAGCCTCATTCTGAGTGACTGGAAGTATGCCCTCATAAACACAAATCAGTCCGCCAGGCATACACCAGGCATTCACCTGCTTATCCTGAACAAGATTAAAAGTCCACTTATAATACTGCAAATCATTCTGCAAGCCAGCTGATGTGAGATAGCTGGTAACAGCATTGGCAAGATTCTGCCCCACTCGCTTCACCATAGCGGTATTGGCAGCATCAGTAGACACCTTAGCTGTCTTCATGAAGTCTTGATACTGTTGGGTGGAAAGAGAAAGGATCTCACCATCGCTAACCATCAGATTCTGCTTACGACCAGTGATAGGCACTGTGTTTGAGGTTCCGCAGCTGACAAAAACAACTGCCACAACAGACAAAAGAATGATCTTAAAACTTTTCATATTTACTGATATTTTTAGTTTCTGACTGCAAAATAAATAAAAATAATCGAAACATGCAAATTTTAAGCATAAAAATAGAGGCATCCCCTTATGGAATGCCTCTATGAAAATTACTAATGATAATCTATTACTTATTCAAACCACGATTGTTAATCGTAGCGTTGAGCAGTCTGAGGTAAACATGCATCTGTTCTTCATTAAGAACGTAACGCATCCATTTCACATCATTACTGATGGCACGATCGACAAGGGCCTTGCGATCATTCTTACCATACTCAGCAGCAAACATCAGCTCAGCGGCGAAAGTATGGTGAATATTCTCAACAGCCTCCTTCTGGTCGTCTGCCAGCTTCAGAGCGTCAGAGAGCTTATTCATATTGATATTCATCTCATAAGCCTCAATGTTGCTTACGTTAGCTGCGGTATCACCTTCTGCAAATGCGGTTGTCATACTCAGCATTGCTACCATTGTCAAAATCATCTTTTTCATCTTGTTATCCTTTCCTTTCTTTTTACTCGGAGCGGTGTGTCAGACCGTCCTACTTTTTTATTTATGTTATCCTTACTTTAATCTTACTTTTTTCCTTTTGACGGTGCAAAGGTACGAAGTTTTTTGAAAGCAAACAAGCTTTTAGACATAATTGTGTGCGAACACAGCCCTTTTATTGATACAGGTCAACCAAATGAAGAATTCTTGATAAATATCTATCAACTATTGACTTTAATCCTTATTTATTTGGTATTTCGCCCGTTTATTCGTACCTTTGCAGCCGTTATACATTATTATATATAGAAGAATGGACAAAGTACAGAACAAATTCATGTCGGTGGTATATCAGTTATACACCGTAACCGACGGAGAGAATACATTAGAAGAGCAGACCGGCGATGATCGTCCTTTTGAGTTTATCACTGGATTCGGAGTTGCTCTCGATGCTTTCGAGCAGCAAGTGATGAAGCAGGAAAAAGGCTCTGCCTTCGACTTTATCCTTCAGCCTGCAGAGGCATTCGGAGAATATGATCCAGAGGGTGTGCACAAACTGAAGCGTGATGTATTCATGATTAACGGACATTTCGACCACGAAAATATCTTCGAAGGAGCCGTCATCACTCTGATGGACAATGAAGACCACCAGTTCATGGCAAAAGTGAAGAAGGTTGAAGAAGACGGCGTAACTATTGACACCAACCACCCTCTCGCTGGTAAGACCCTGAATTTCAAGGGCACAGTGATTGAGAACCGCGACGCCACTGAGGAAGAAGTCCAGCACTTGATTAAGCACCTTACTGGCGGTTGCAGCGGATGCGGACACCACCACGGCGAAGGCGAATGTGGCGGATGTGGCGAAGATGGATGTGGTGGGCATCATCATGACCACGGCGAAGGTTGCGGATGTGGCCATTGTCATTAAATAGTTTACAGCCAACGACAAAACACTATCTCAGGAGATGAATACATTCGGCAACATATTTAGATTGACAACGTTTGGTGAAAGCCATGGTGAAGCCATCGGAGGCGTCATTGACGGCATGCCTGCTGGAATTGACATTGATATTGACTTTATCCAGCATGAACTGAACCGTCGCCGACCAGGCCAAAGTAAGATAACCACTTCGCGACAAGAGCCTGATCAGGTAGAACTGCTCAGTGGTGTCTTTGAGGGAAAATCAACAGGCTGTCCTATCGGTTTTATTGTACGCAACACCAATCAGCACTCACAGGACTATGAGAATATGCGTTGTCTGTTTCGTCCCTCACACGCAGATTTCACCTATTACAATAAATATGGTACACGAGATCATCGTGGTGGCGGACGTTCATCAGCCCGAATCACCATTAGTCGATGTGTTGGCGGAGCTATGGCAAAACTGGTACTCCGCCAGTTAGGCATCTCCATTCAAGCCTATACCTCACAAGTTGGCTCTATTGCTCTTGAACGGGATTATCATCTATATGACCTCTCTCTGACAGAGACAAACGCTGTGCGCTGTCCTGATCCAGAGAAAGCCAAACAGATGGAAGAACTGATTAGTCAGATGAAAACCGAGGGCGACACCATCGGAGGGATTATCACATGTGTCATCAAGGGCTGTCCTGTAGGCTTAGGCGAACCTGAATTCGGAAAGTTACATGCAGCTCTGGGATCTGCCATGCTCAGTATTAATGCCGTCAAGGGATTTGAATACGGCGAAGGATTCGATGGAGTAACGGCTCGCGGTTCTGAACAAAACGACATATTCTGCTCTGAGGATGGTAAGATTTCTACCAAGACCAACCATAGTGGAGGTATTCAGGGAGGCATCTCAAACGGACAAGACATCTATTTCCGGGTGGCCTTCAAACCTGTCGCCACAATTCTTACAGAACAAGAAACTGTAGACATAGAAGGAAATACCACCACTTTGACTGCTAAAGGGCGGCATGACCCTTGTGTTTTGCCAAGAGCTGTACCAATAGTCGAGTCAATGGCTGCTATGACGATTTTAGACCATTATTTACGGAAAAACGCAGCTATTTTATAGAAATAGTGTTTATTATGTAAAATAATGCAAAAAACATTTGGTACATTAAAAAAGTTATTGTACCTTTGCAACTGCATTCGCGGGATTTGTGAAAATCCTGAAATGCTTTAGTTAAGTCTAGTTTAGTTTTTGTGTTGGTTGAGGGCTGGCAATTGCCAGCCCTCAAATTTTATACGATTAACAGAAAAAAAATCGGTGCGATTAACTGATCGCACCGATTATTTCTTGTACTGATTGGCAGCCATGCCGATCAAGCCAATCATTAATGCCGTCCCGTACTTTGATTGTGACTGCAGGATCAAGGAAATTAGCTGTTCCAATCTCTATGGCCGTAGCACCAGCCATCAAGAACTCGATGGCATCCTGAGCCGTACAAATACCTCCCAACCCTACAACAGGAATCTTCACAGCCTTAGCCACCTGCCAAACCATGCGTAAGGCAACGGGTTTAACGGCAGGGCCGCTTAGTCCTCCAGTATTAATACTAAGAAGAGTTCTGCGCTTCTCAATGTCAATTGCCATACCCATCAGTGTATTGATGAGCGATACGCTATCAGCTCCCTCAGCTTCTACGGCACGGGCAATCTCTGCGATATCCGTCACATTGGGAGACAGTTTTACAATCAGTGTCTTATGATAGCGTTCACGAACAGCTTTTACCACACTAGAGGCGCCAACACACGTAACACCAAAGGCCATACCACCATCCTTTACGTTCGGACAGGAAATATTTAATTCGATTGCAGGAATATTCTCCAATGCATCAATACGGGCAGCACACTCTGCATAATCTTCAGGCGACGACCCACTGACATTAACAATCATATTGGTATCGATATCCTTAATCTGAGGATAAATATGCTCACAGAAATAATCGACTCCTTTATTCTGAAGGCCCACACAATTAAGCATACCACTAGCCGTTTCAGCCATACGAGGATAGTCATTGCCGTCACGAGGCATCAGCGTCGTACCCTTCACAATTATGCCACCAATACCATCAAGAGGCATGAAATCTGAAAATTCCACACCATAGCCAAAAGTGCCTGATGCTGTCATTACCGGATTCTTCAGCGAAAGATCGCCAATCTTCACATTCAGTCTTGCCATAAAAGTTTCTTTATATTAAATACTGGTCCATCCTTACAAACGCACAAATTTCCCTCTGTGGTCTTCTCAACACAACACAGGCATGCTCCAAGACCACAAGCCATCAGATTTTCAAGTGATACCTCACAGTCGATACCATTCTCACGGGCGAAACGGGCCACTGCCTTCATCATAGGCGTAGGGCCACAAGTACTGATACGATCGAAACACTCCTGCTGAAGCAAGGAATGATTGGTTACAAAGCCTTTCTCACCTTCACTTCCATCTTCAGTAGTCACGTATACGCGCCCGTACCTTCTAAATATGTCAAGCATCAGCAGATCCTTAGCAGAACGGGCACCAAGAAGAAAAGTCGGTTCTACACCCGATTCTTTCATCTTTGCTCCCATATAGAGAAGAGGAGCTACACCAACGCCACCGCCTATAAGGAGCACCTTTTCTTCTTTACAAGCTGGAGAAAAACCATTACCTAAAGGAAGTACGCAGTTTAGCGTCTCACCCGCCTTCAGTTGAGCCAGCCTACGTGTACCATCACCAATAGTAGCCACTAGAAGCCAAAGTTCATTCTGTTCACGATCAACAAAATTAATGGAAATAGGACGACGAAGGAACGTTGTGGAAGAGCCTTCGATTTGAACCTCTACGAACTGTCCTGGTAACATCTCCGGTAATGGGTGCTTGTCAGTTAGCTTAATCAGCACATAGCGCTCATGAAGCTGCTCTACAGACTTAACCGTCAAGTCTAAAATAAACTTTTTCATATATAAAATATGTACCTTTGTAACAATAATGCTGCAAAGGTACAAATAAGTGAGAAAAATACCAAATATATTTGGATCCTTATTTCTTAGCAGGGACAAAAGTTTCCCATGTCTGATCATCATAAAATACTCGAATCTCCATGACACGTCTTTGCGGTTTGTCAACTATTTTAACTTCTTCTCTTACAATTTCTGGCCGTGTAGATTTTACACCATTAAAATTTGATAGCGATTGACCATTATTTTGTGGGGTAGGAGATGCGGTATGATCGAAATCAAGCATCGGAGAATCTGGAAAAAGAGACTCAGATACAGGTGTTGGAGAGCTAGTAACCATACCTTGAGGCTTGACAAACATCTCTCCAGAACCAAAAATCAACCAATCAGTACTGATGTCTGGAATTTTCTTTTTGAGAGCTTCCACCACATTCATGGTAGGGCGGGTGCGACCATTAAAGATACTACTAAGAGTGGCAGGGGCCAATCCAATATAGTCGGCGAACTCTTGCTGAGTCATTCTCTGAGACTCCATAATTTGTCTAATACGATCCTTCATTCTATATCTTTAGGCGTTTAAGGGGTCAAAAGACCCATTTTTCTTTCAGTTTACAAAGGTAAAGTAAATTTTTGAAATAAACAACAATTATGAAGAAAATTTTGATTTTTAAACTATTGGTTTGCGTTTTTATATTTATAAATCTATAATACTAAAGGATTGATATTTGATTATGGAATTACGAATCAAAATTTAAAGAGCTAAATTATCAAAAAGGAATAATTAAGAGAATGAAACGCAAATAACTGGGTATAAATAAGGTATTTACATAATTTTATGTATTTAAGAAACAATTATGCAGATTTTTATCCTCAAAAAGCATATAATATGTGCTAAATTTCCTTATTTAATTCATAAGGTACTGAATATTAGTTATTTATTATTGTACAAGGAGGAGTGCATATTTATGAATTTAAATATTTGAATGCCGGTATTTGTATTTACAAACCAAAACAATATATAAGCATACATGCTTATACAAACGTAAATATCAAATTAAGAATGTGAAAAATATATTGTTTTGGTTTTAAATTACAAACACAAATTCACTATTCAAAATATTAAAGAATGCTAACGCGAAATTAAACGGGTGATGTAAAGTCTAATTTTGCCATTTTTCCCGTATTCAGAACAACTGGATAGAATGGTGCGAAAAACGCGAGTTTTGAAGGGGTGAAAATCGTGCAAAACCCTTGATTTATGGGCATTTACGCATAAAAAAAACGCTCACGAAAAGCGCTATTTTAGGAAATTCTAGAAGTAGAAAAGTCGATTTTTTAGTGCAGAATGTAAAAAATCAGTTCCTTCATAAGCTCTCCAGGAGGAGTATTAGGGTTATCTAAGCCCTTACTTTTGGCATCTATTTCACGTATCTTGGTAATTATCTGCATCACTTTCATTCCTGAGTAATTTTTCATCCCCTTCATGTAGTCCTTGGCAGCCCATGGTGATCTTAATTCTAACCATTCTGCTACCCCTTCCTGACTCTTATTATTTGGAGCATAATAGGAGATCATTAAATTCTGGAAGAAATTAAAGAGCATTGGGAGAAATGAATAGATACTACCAGCCTTCGGATTTTCGTCAAAATATTTTATTATCAGATTTGCCTTATAAACATCTCGGTTTACAATAGCGTCACGAAGCTCAAAACCATTAAACTCTTTACTCACTCCTATCTGATCCTCAACAACCTGTGGAGTCACTCTCCTATCCTGTTCTGGCAGAGATAGAATAACCTTATCCAACTCTCCAGTCAGTCTGCTCAAATCTGCGCCAATATTATCAGCAATCATTTGAGTCGATTTAGGATCGATGCTCACCTGACGTTTTCTCAGATAATTCTCGATAAAGACAGGAAGGTCGCGATCTCGCAGCTTTTTACTTTCAAAAAGTATACCCGTAGCTGTGATAGCCTTTACGTATTCTTTCTTTCGTCCGTCAATCGTACCATTTTTATGGCACATCACCAGAATTGTAGAAGCCATTGGAGCCTTGAAATACTTCTCCAAAGCATCTGTGTTCTTCACGTTCTGTGCCTCTTTCACAATAAGTACCTGATATTCTGACATCATGGGATAACGACGCGCAGCATCAGCTATCTGCGAAGCCGTCACATCAGACCCGAAAAGAACAGTCTGATTGAAATCGCGCTCCTCGGGTTGCAGTACATGTTCAGCTATATAATCGGCAATCTTATCTATATAGTAAGGCTCATCGCCCATCAGATAATAGACGGGTGCGAACTTCCGCGCTTCTAAATCACGCATGATACTATCAAAAGTGACACTTTTTGCCTCTGCCATGATGGTAATTCATTTTTTATTTGTACTTTTGCGGGTACAAAGTTACAAAAATGTTTCGATTAAACCTACCACCATACCCCATAAAAATCACGAATAAGGGGAACAAACAGATGATTTTCGACTTTCTACGTCGGAAATACGTGACACTGACCCCTGAAGAATGGGTGAGACAGCATTTTGTGCATTTTCTTATAGAACAGAAAGGCTATCCCAAAGGACTTCTGGGCAACGAGATTGAACTGCGTCTAGGTGAGAAGCGCCTTCGCTGTGACTCCATATTATATAATAAGGTGGCGATGCCTCAGATGATTATTGAGTACAAAGCCCCAACCATAAAAATTCAGCAGAAGACTTTCGACCAAATATCGGTCTACAATCTTCTGCTGAAAGTGGATTATCTGATAGTCAGTAACGGACTGCAGCACTATTGTTGCAAGATGGATTATCTCAATCAGAAATACTATTTTCTAGAGGATATTCCAGACTATCAAAACCTTTAACATTTACTCCATATCGTTTGCATCAGTTGTCTTCTTCGACGAAGCAGACTTACGAATGGCGCGCTTGCGAGTCTTCTTCTCCTCGCTTGATGTCTTGTCAATCTTTACACCCGCCAGTTCTGGGTCGATCATGATGCGACCACAGTACTCACAAACGATAACCTTCTTGTGCATCTTGATGTCGAGTTGGCGCTGGGGCGGAATCTTATTGAAGCAACCACCACAGGCATCACGCTGAACGTATACAATACCAAGACCATTGCGTGCATTCTTACGGATACGCTTGAAAGAAGTCAACAAACGGCTCTCGATTTTTGATTCGAGGTCCTTTACTTTCTCTTTCAGTTTTTCCTCTTCTGCACGAGTCTCAGCCATGATCTCGTCGAGTTCATTTTTCTTCACCTCAAGATCACCCTGACGCTCCTTGATAACCTCTTCGTTAGAAGCTAACTCATTCTGCTTCTCCTGAATACGGGTATTGGCCTCGCGAATCTTCTTGTTACAGAGTTCAATCTCTAGTGTCTGGAATTCAATTTCCTTTGACAGCGTGTCATACTCACGGTTGTTCTTCACCTCGTCCAACTGGCTCTTATAGCGAGCCACGCTTGCCTCAGCATCAGCAATCTCGCCCTTCTTCTGAGTAATGGCAGCTTGGAACTCATTGATGTCGCTCTTGATCTTTTCAATACGAGTGGTCAGACCTTCGATTTCATCTTCCAGGTCCTGTACTTCGAGAGGCAGTTCACCTCTCAGCGCTCTTTTCTCATCAATTGCAGAGAGAGCCGACTGAAGCTGATATAGGGTCTTCAGTTTCTCTTCTACTGACAAATCTGTAGGATCTTTCTTTGCCATAATTTTACTATATTAGATATACAATATTGGATTCGTACAAGTCTCAGCAATATATGTCTTTACGCCTGGGCATTCCTTCTGTATAATCTCCTCGAACACCTCAGCCGTATACTGTTCGCTCTGATAATGGCCGATGACGCAAATCTGTATCTGCTGCTCATAGCCGAAGTACTGGTGATAGTGCATCTCGCCCGTGATAAAGGCGTCGGCTCCTGCTTTCACGGCTTCATCGAGCAAGAAATCACCTGCCCCGCCACAGATAGCAACCTTTTTGACAGGGCGACGGAGCAGTTCGTTGCACATGGCGCACTCCACTCCAAAGGTTTTCTTTACCTGAATGATGAAATCGTCGGCAGCCTGAGGTTCTGGCAGTTCGCCTGTCACGCCACTCCCTGCCTCGATACCATCTACGCTTTTCTGAGCGAAGAAACCAACGTTCTTCAGTCCCAGTTTCTGAGCGATGCGGAAGTTAACACCCCCACGTGCATTGTCCATGTTGGTGTGCATCGAAACGACAGCGATGCCATTCATTATGGCCTTTCTCACCGTGCGCTGCACATCCGTCAAGTCGCTGATTGTTTTCAGGCCGCGGAAGAGCAAAGGATGATGGGATACAATGAGATTGCACCCCTTCGCGATGGCCTCGTCGACAATACGTTCGTTGACGTCCAAACACAATAATGCCCCTGAAACCTCCGTCTCTGTCAGTCCAACCTGCAAGCCAGCATTATCCCAACTTTCCTGCAAGGGCAGAGGCGCGAAACGTTCAAGGGCGCTCAGCACTTCTTTTATTTTCACGCTGCAAAGGTACAACAAAAAGCCGAGACAGCGCCCCGGCTTACCAATTTATTAAACGTTTTTAACTCTTTACCAATCACTTAGCTTAGCCTGAGCCTCTACCTTCGCCTCTGTCTGATCGTCAAGGGAAGGAAAAAAATCGATGCCCGTCAGGCGCTCTATTTCGTCGACAGAGCGCACCGCCTCAACCATTTTCTGCTTCACGCCCTCGTTGCGATAAACGAAGCCAATGGCTTTCACCCTGCCCTGGCGACAAAGCACCACCTTGAAAAAGGCCTCAGGCACGCGCACCTTATTCTTTCCTATCGTCTTCCATTCACCTTTCGAGCTGTAAAGCGGTCCGCACACAATGTCGATGGCGCCGTATTTCCTCGCCCAATCGCGACAAAGTATCTCGAGATCGTTCCACTCATACTTATTGAGCCCGTGATTCTGCGGACAGATGTTCGTAAACAGGAACGACTGCGCCATCGCCTGCTTGTCCCACTTATTATCGCCAGCAGGACACATATGTCCCCTGTCGTAGCGCGAGTTATAGTAGTCCATATTCGTGGCGCGACGTCCTTTGGCGATATCTTCATCCTCGGTAAACACCTCCTGTTTGCGCTGATGTGAGCCATAGGTATGTGCTTTCGTCAGATGCCATGCCACCCAGTTGGGCGTCTTCGTCTGTTCATTGTACGACGTGGTGTAGCCCACACGCTGAAGGATCCGCTCAGGGCGGTCCTTCAGTTTGGCGGGCAGCTCATATTTCACGATGCTCTGCCCCTGACAAGCCGTAAAGCTTACCATCAGAGCCAGCATCAATATTATGTTTCTTCTCTTTCGCATTGCCTGTTATCAGAAGTTCTTGCGGACGCCTTGCCATTCTGGGAACTTCAGCTTCAGATAGTCATCATCGAGGAAGAGAGCCGACTGACCAACAAGTCCCTTCAACTGCCAGTCGAGCCACTTCACGACAGCCTTGGCATAATTGCCGCCAAACTTCTCGTAGTAAGTGCCGCTGTGGCCGTCCTTCGAGTTAAGCATCACCACAGGTATGTTATCAGCTATACGCTCATAGTCTTTCTGGGCATTTGCATAAGCGATGTCGCCAGGACCACCAATCATATAGAACATGGGCTGATGCAGATTCTTCAGATTCTCCTTCGTAGAACCCATCATCTCCATATCGCCGATACCTGAGTTAAGCATCACGCAGGTCTTGATACGGGGGTCATATGCCACGCCCAATACTTGAGCGCCACCACACGACTGCCCCATGGCAGCCACGCGCTGCAAATCGAGGCAATGATAGTACTCTGAGCCTTGAGCAGCATTCTGCTCTGTCAGCCAGTCGAGCACCTCAAGCAGCATTTTGGGATATGTGCGGAACTGTGGAGCTGCGGGCTGCTGTTTTCTGGCTTTCTTGGCGGCCTTGGCAGCCAGCTCGCGCTGACGGGCCTGCTCCTCCTGACGGGCCTTCAACTCCTCAGGCGTCAGAGGCAGGATCTTCTCACCATTGGCCATCACCACCTCACCTTTTGTTTCAGGATAGGCCGACTTGAGCACGCCACGCCACTGGGCCATCACATCTTCCTCATCATAGGGACCGATAGCTGCAGCCACATAACCATAAGAGGCCACCTCGCTGAGCAACAGACGCATCTCGACGTTGTTATTGAAGCAGGCGCCGTTGGCATATACAATCACAGGCAGGGCACCCTGACGGGCCACCACATCCTTCAGGTTCTGGGGACGATAAACGGTGAAGCCTGGGCATGAAGCGTCGCCTACAACCTCAGACTTAAAAGGACCTGTACCGCCCTCTTCTACCACTTGCTTCTGAACGGTCTGGGCATCCATCAGCCCCACACTCATAGCGATCATCATCGCTGATAAAAAAAGTTTCTTCATTTTCGCAATATTTTAATTCAGTTTTTTATTGGGTTTATAATTAATTCGTTTAGTTTGCAAAGTTACTAATAAGCAAACAAATATCCAAATAATATCTGTTTTTTTTGAGCAAGCTCCCACTTCGAGCGCAACTCGACATTTCCGAGCAGGATAATCCTCCGATGCGAAAACTCCAGACAAAGCAACGCTCATAACTCGCGCAAAAGTCAGAAAGCAATCAATCGGTCGCAAATTCGCGAGTTTTGAGCTGTTTTGTATCTGCCTGAATACATGGCTGTTACAAAATATTGTCAGGATATCATACTTAAAAAAAACTTGAAATGCCCGATTTTCGACCTTTTTTCGCCCTCAAAAGCCACAGCTTTAGACCGACTAAAGTGGGACTTTACTCCGAGCAAACCCCTACTTTACTTACTTGAAACTCCTACTTAGTCGTAATATAACTCCAAAACGCCCTAAAAAGCCTCCCAATTTCTCTAGATTAAGAAAACTGGGAGGTACTTTTTCTGACATATATTCTTTACAATCTGCTATATGTTTTCGTTAAAAGGCCACACTTTCTTATCTGTCAAGAGAATGGTGAGTCCCAAGACAAGCACGGAAGCAGAGATGCAACCTATCGTCATAAAGAGCATCATAGCGAAAGCGTTGACAGGAGTGAGACCGCCCAACAACAGACCCACCAGCAGCAAAGGCATTGAGGCGAGAGCGAGCTGGGAGAGATTTACCATCGTGGGCTGAACAACAGCCAACAGAGCGCTACGCATAAAGGGCTGGAGAGCCTTAAAATGGGGAGTACCATTGCCACGTAGGAACTCGTAGTGCTCTTTATCTGTTTGGATGGCAGAGAGATAGGTGCTGAGTCCACGAACAAGCATCGAGACAGAGTGGCCCATCAGAAGCGCCATCACGGGAACGAACCAACGGACATCGAAAGCTTTAACGGGCAGAACGACAGTCAACAGCCACATGCCTACCAGAAAAACACCTAGGAACAGGCCTAATGCTACAGCAGGCAGCATAGCCCTACCCTTCTGCTCACATCGTTTCAGCACGAGCCACGATCCTCCCAAGGCCATTGCCACAAGCCAAGCCATAGACAACCAGACGCTGTCGACCCTTATCAGCACCCACACCAGAAGGCAGAGCGCCAGCAACTGGACTGTCATACGACCAACAACCATCAGAAATCTGACAAGTTTCTTGGGCTCAAAAAAATAGAGCGCCCCAGCAGGAATCAGCAACAGCAGAAGGGCGAGAAAAGTATGTAATATCAATATCTTCATTATTTATATAGGTCTTATAATCTTACAATCATATCTGCATATTCTATCATCTGAGGATGACGGCTTGCAACGAGCACCGTCTTGCCCATCGCTGCCTGCGCCTTTAGCAGTTGAATCATACGCATCGACAGTTCTGGCGTAAGAAGGGCCGTTGGTTCGTCAGCTATCACAATAGGCTTATTCTCTGCGTCTCTCAGCGTCTGTTCTGCCAGCAGCATGATTTCTTCTGCGCTAAGAGGTTTTGGAGCAATAGCTTTGTCTGCTGAAGGCAAGACGGCGTTCCAAACGGCATATTCGTCTGCGGTTTGCTCTTCAACAGGCTCAGATTCCGTGATAGCATGCGCCAGAAGCTGCATCTGCTGGGGCAGATAGACCATCATCTTGCGGAAGGCATGGGCAGACAAGACTGTCAACAGCTCACCATCGACGCTCACAAAGCCCTCTTTTACTGGCTGAAAGCCCATCAGCGCACGCAGCAACGTAGTCTTGCCAGAACCCTCAGGCCCTGTGACACAGGTCAGCTCGCCATCTTTGGCAATCAGCGAAAGCCGTTCCACCAGCACTCGCTCGCCCACTTCGATTGTGGCATCCTTAAATTCCAGCATGCTTAATATTTTCTGCAAAGATACACATTTTTCACTATTCACTATCTACTATTCACCAAAAAAGTTGTACCTTTGCACCAAATTAATGATAATGGACGTAAAAGCCGATACAAAGAAGTGGCGCTTACCAGCAGAATGGGAGCCTCAGTGGGGTGTGCAGCTTACTTGGCCGCACGCAGGAACAGACTGGGCTCCGATGCTCGAAGAGATAACAGCCACCTACAAGGAGATGGCCTGCGAGATTGAAAAACGCGAAGAACTGCTAATTGTCGGTGAACCATCTAACGACACTTGGGCTAGAGATCACGGGTTCATCACCCTCGTTGATGACGAAGGCCACGCCCGTCTGCTAGACTTCTGCTTTAACGGCTGGGGCGAGAAGTTCGCCGCTGAACTAGACAACGCCATCAATCGCAGACTTTATGACGAAGGAAAACTGAAAGGCGAATATGTGGACTGTCTCGACTTCGTGCTCGAAGGCGGTTCTATTGAGAGCGACGGCAAGGGTACGGTGTTCACCACTACGGGCTGTCTGCTGGCACCTCATCGCAACCAACCTCTTAGCAAAGAACAGATAGAAGAGCGATTGAAACGTGAACTCCACGCAGAACGCATACTCTGGATAGACTACGGCAACCTGACGGGCGACGACACCGACGGGCATATCGATACATTAGTACGCATCTGTCCAAAAGACACCTTATTATATATGGGGTGTGACGATCCTGACGACGAACAGTATGAGGACCTGAGACTGATGGAGGAACAACTGAAGACCTTCCGCACGCTTGAAGGCAAGCCATATCGTCTGATGAAACTGCCAATGCCCCGCCCTATCATCTTTGATGGCGAGAGACTGCCCGCCACGTATGCCAACTTCCTTGTAGTGAACGGAGCAGTGCTCTGTCCCACCTATGCACAGCCCGACCTCGATGCAGAGGCCCTTCGGGTGATCAGCCAGGCATTCCCTGACAGAGAGATTGTGGGCATCGATTGTAGAAGTATCATTAAGCAGCATGGTTCGCTCCATTGCTGCACCATGCAATACCCCAAAATATGAAAGAACTGAAGATTGGATTTCTACAGCAGCACAACACGGCTGACACGCAGAATAACATACTGCGTCTTGCAGAAGGAGTTAGCGACCTTGCCAAGCGAGGCGCCCAGTTGATTGTATTGCAGGAGCTGCACAACTCGCTCTACTTCTGTCAGACGGAGAGTGTTGACAATTTCGACTATGCAGAGCCCATCCCAGGCCCTTCTACCAAGCTCTTTGGCGAGATAGCCAAGCAGTTTGGGGCGGTTATCGTGACCTCGCTCTTCGAGAAACGGGCATCAGGGCTCTATCATAACACGGCTGTTGTCATTGAAAAAGACGGCTCGATAGCCGGCATTTATCGGAAGATGCACATTCCCGACGATCCAGCCTACTACGAGAAGTTCTACTTCACTCCTGGCGATTTGGGATTCCATCCTATACAGACCTCAGTTGGAAAACTGGGTGTACTTGTCTGTTGGGACCAGTGGTATCCGGAGGCAGCACGTCTGATGGCCCTACAGGGCGCCGACATGCTGATTTATCCCACAGCCATCGGCTATGAGTCGAGCGACACGCCCGAGGAACAGCAACGCCAGAGAATGGCTTGGCAGACAGTTCAGAGAGGACATGCCGTTGCTAACGGCCTGCCCGTCATTACCGTCAATCGTGTAGGCCATGAGCCCGATCCTTCTAGTCAGACAAACGGTATCCAGTTCTGGGGTACATCGTTCGTAGCAGGCCCTCAGGGCGAAATCATCTACGAAGCCTCTACCGATGAGGAAGAGAGTATCATCGTGGAACTCGACCTCGACCACTCAGAACAAGTACGTCGCTGGTGGCCATTCCTCCGCGACCGCCGCATCGACAAATACAGCGACATAACCCGCCGTTTTATAGACTGAAAAATTTAAGAATTAAATCATAATTATGAGCAATCAACTAAGATTCCAAGTTGTAGAAGAAGCTTTCAAAAAGAAGGCCCTTGAGGTGGCTACACCTTCTGAGCGCCCATCAGAATACTTCGGGAAATATGTATTCAACCGCCAGAAGATGTATAAATACCTGCCTGCTGATGTGTATAACAAGCTCATCGACGTTATAGACAATGGTGCCCGTCTAGACCGCAGTATTGCCGACGCCGTAGCTTTAGGTATGAAGCAGTGGGCACAGGAAATGGGAGTCACCCACTATACTCACTGGTTCCAGCCCTTAACGGAGGGAACGGCCGAAAAGCACGATGCCTTCGTGGAGCACGACGGAAAAGGCGGTATGGTAGAGAACTTCAGCGGAAAGTTGCTTGTTCAGCAAGAGCCCGATGCCTCATCATTCCCAAACGGCGGCATTCGTAATACCTTCGAGGCTAGAGGCTACTCTGCATGGGATCCGACATCGCCCGTATTCATTATCGACGACACACTCTGTATCCCAACGATTTTCATTTCATATACAGGCGAAGCACTCGATTATAAAGCCCCGCTTCTGCGTTCGCTCCACGCTGTAGGAAAGGCAGCGACCAACACTTGCAAGTATTTCTATGATGACGTCAAGAAGGTGCAGGTGAACCTAGGTTGGGAGCAAGAGTACTTCCTTGTTGACGAAGGTCTCTACTCTGCCCGTCCTGACCTAGTAATGACAGGTCGTACGCTAATGGGACACGAAAGCGCAAAGAACCAGCAGATGGACGACCACTACTTCGGCACAATACCTGATCGCGTACAGGCCTTTATGAAGGATCTGGAAATTCAGGCCTTGGAACTCGCCATCCCTTGTAAGACCAGACATAACGAGGTGGCTCCTAACCAATTTGAGCTCGCTCCAATTTTCGAAGAGTGTAATCTGGCCGTCGACCACAACATGCTGCTTATGTCGCTCATGAAACGTGTAGCCCGCAATCATGGTTTTCGCGTCTTGCTCCACGAAAAGCCCTTCGACGGCGTCAACGGCTCGGGTAAGCACAACAACTGGAGCCTATCTGCTGATAATGGTATCCTGCTCCATGCACCAGGCAAGACACCTGAAGAGAATCTGCGTTTCGTGACCTTCATCGTAGAAACCCTAATGGGTGTATATCGCCATAACGGACTGTTGAAAGCCTCCATCATGAGTGCAACCAATGCCCATCGTTTAGGGGGTAACGAAGCACCCCCATCCATCATCAGCAGTTTCCTTGGCAAACAGCTGACGGAGTTGCTTGACCACATCGAACTCTCAGACAAGGAAGAACTCTTTGCGCTGAAAGGCAAGCAGGGCATGGAAATAGATATTCCACAGATTCCTGATCTGATTATCGATAACACCGATCGCAACCGCACATCGCCTTTTGCATTTACTGGCAATCGATTTGAGTTCCGTGCTCCAGGGTCTTCAGCCAACTGCGCCTCAGCCATGATTGCTCTGAACTCTGCAATGGCAGAGGCTCTGAACTCTTTCAACAAACGAGTTGACAAGCGTATCGCTAAAGGCGAGAATAAATTGTCAGCCATCGTTGACGTGCTTCGCGAAGACATCAAGACATGTAAGCCCATACGTTTCGACGGCAACGGCTACAGTGATGAATGGATAAGAGAAGCTGCCCGTCGCGGACTTGATGTAGAGAAGTCATGTCCCAAAATCTTTGAGCACTATCTCGATGACTCAAGCATCAAGATGTTTGAATCGACAAAGGTGATGAACCGCAAGGAACTTGAGGCTCGCAACGAGGTAAAATGGGAGACATACGTGAAGACTGTACAGATTGAAGCTCGCGTCATGGGCGACATGTCGATGAATCATATTATCCCTGTATCTACTCATTACCAATCACAACTCATCAAGAACGTTCAGGGCATGAAAGACGTATTTCCTACTGATCAGGCTAATCGTCTCTCGGCACGTAACATGAAACTTATTCAGGAGATTGCAGAACGTACTGAACGCATTGAGCAACTTGTAGAAGACCTGACCGATGCTCGCCGAGTGGCTAACCGTATATACAACATACACGAACGTGCTATCTCATACCACGATACGGTATGTCCGAAAATGGATGCTATCCGCTATGAAATCGATCATCTAGAGATGATTGTAGAAGACGGACTCTGGTCACTCCCCAAATACCGTGAACTACTCTTCATCAGATAATAAGAAATCCCGCTCCAAAAGAGCGGGATTTCTTATTATATTAGAATACTATAGGTAATCCTATTCATATATCTTTCGATGGTTCTTATGAATGAAATAGTTAATCGTATAATCGAAAACTAACCATACACCTAAGTCAATCAGAAATATCCATGTACTTTCCAGATGCAACCATACGCCCAACATCGTCACAAGAACAATGAGTAGAGATGTCATAATGAGCACAGCCATGACCCAACGGGCACTTAATCCTGTACGAAGTAATTTATGATGTATATGATTCTTGTCTGGCAAGAACGGATTATGGTGATTCTTCATTCTTGCAATAACCACCCTTACTATATCAAACATAGGAAGAAGCATCGTTGAAAGACCGATAATCAGAATATCACGAGGGAACGCTTTGCCAGACTCACTTGCCATTGAGATCAGAAGGAAACTAACAAGATAGCCTAAAGTCAAGCTACCTGTATCACCCATAAATATCTTATGTCCTTTTTGTATGTTACCATAGACATTATAGACCCAGAAAGGCAACAGGATTCCCAACATACCAAAAGCAAACAAAATGAAAAGACATTGCCCTGTTACCGCAGCCGCCAAACCAAACGTACTAAGGGATATTGCACAAATGCCTGCAGCCAAACCATCAATACCATCAATCAAATTGATAGCGTTAGTAACATAAACAACTGCGAATACCGTTAACAGAATACCTATGCATGCTGGTATCTCATTTATCCAGAAAAGTCCTGCCAAATCGTGAATCCATACACCTGACAGAGGAAAGAGCAAAGCACATACAATCTGAACTAGGAACTTTGCTTTATACGTAACACCTATCAGATCATCAACGACACCCACAAGGAAGAGCATCATCATGCCAACAAAGAGCAAAACAAAACGGATAAACACGATATCAAGATGTACTATTTTATAAGGAATACCTAGCATCACCCAACAACCGACTATCAAGCAGACGCATATTAGGAGAATAGGCAGAAAAGTAATGCCTCCCAAACGCGGAACAGGCGTATCATGCATTTTGCGAAAGTCTGGGATATCAAATAACCGTTTACGGTGACTCAATATCAATACCCTTGGGATAAACAGCCATCCCAATACAGCCGACAGCAACAAAGGTGCTGTCACCGACAACAATGTCATCATCATATCATCCATTCCTGCTCTACCCAACTATCACGATTTTTATTCTTAAAATAACTAATCACCACTTGCAGCACAAGCCAGCAAGCTACGTTTCCTACCAACAACAAGGACAGGTTCCAGTCAAGCCATACACCTACAACATTCAACACGATAAAGAATGCCGATACCAGCAGAATGGTGATAAGGACATTAAACGGTCCCATTCCTCCCATCATCAGACGATGATGAATATGATTGTTGTCACGAGAAAATACACTACGATGATTTACCGTACGCATTACAGCAACGCGTAATACATCAAACATTGGAATCAGCAAAGTGCCAAAACACACCATAATTATACCTTCAGGCAGAGTATAACCGCCTTGACGACTTAGTGCTATCACGACAAAACTCAGCATATAGCCAATGGTCAAGCCACCAGTATCACCCAAATAGATGTTACGCCAACCGATACGCCAACCCATCACATTACGAAAAAAGAATGGGAATAGCATACCTACCATTGCTGAACAAATCATTAACAAAAATGGCATATCAGCAATCAGTGACAACGCCCCCAATACAGAAAAGGCTATCATAGCCATACCAGATGCTAGACCATCGACATCATCTAACATCGGAATTGCATTGGTAATAAACATCACTGTCATCACCGTTCCCAATAGGCCTATCCAATAGGGAAGTTCATAAATGCCCAACAAGCCATGCAAATCATCTAACCACAATCCCGATAATGGTATCAGCAATGCAGCCAAGAACTCAATAACCAACTTAGACACTAATGATACCCCTATAAGGTCATCCATCACCCCCAACAGATACATAGTTGTGAGCCCTGCTATAGCAAAAGTAAACTGTACAAATGTGTCTTCATCTTCGCCGGACAACAATGTACGCCAATCGAACATCAAACACGATACAGCCGCCAAGCCAACACTAACAACCAAAATAGGGAATAGCGACACACCACCTAAACGGGGTACATTTCGATGCCCTTTATCTGTATAGCGAGGGGGGAGGTTCAAATCCTTTTTCACACTAACCACCAAAATACGCGGTATGATATACATTGCTAAACCAATAGATAGTAGCAATGGAACAAAAAGTGATAGATATAACATTTAGTTCTTGATAAATTCGTGAAGTTTATATATATAACGAAGACTCAGTAGGAAGATGTTGGAGTGAACACCATGTGCGCGCAATGCGCGCAGATGTTCTTGCATAATCTTTTTACGACTACTAATACCCGCAGTTGAGACTCCTCCCGTACGCATGGTAACAAAGTCTTTCTTGATATATTTTATTTTGATACGATGGATGAATATCAGTCTTAGCAGATTCTCAAAATCCGCAGCAATACTATATGAAGTGTCAAAACACCCATACTTCTCATAAATAGACTTACTACAATAGAAAGAAGGGTGAGCTGGCATCAATCCAAAACGCATAAGAGGGCGACGAAAGACAGATGATGAATAGTAACGAACACACTTTGTCACATCGTCGCTCTTCACATAATGGATATCAGCATAAACTGCATCCTGTTCTCCCAACAAAAAATTTCCCGCAATGGTTTGAAGTACATCTACAGAGGTATAGAAATCATCAGAATTCAGAATGCCAATAATGTCACCTGTTGCCATAGAAAAGCCTTTGTTCATCGCATCATAAATGCCACGATCCGGTTCACTGACATATTTCATTTTTCCTTCAAACCTAGGCTCATATTCTTTTATGATATCTAATGTACCATCAGTCGAGGCGCCATCAACCACAATATATTCATAACCTTGCCATGTCTGGCGAAGGATACTCTCCATTGTGTCTCTTAAAGTAGCCTCACTATTATAAGTAGCTGTTATTATTGATATTTTCATAAATAAGGTGTCTGTCTTAACTATATATGTATCAAATCGCAGATTATATGCCATCTGAAGTCCAATTTCTGCCAAAAGGAATAAGGACTCGAGGCAGAGGCTGTAGAGGCATTATCGCCATGACGGTTATAATGCATCAATTTATCAGGGATAAAACAAACCGAATATTTGAATGCAGCCACATTACCAATCCATATATCGTGCATAGGAATATCAGCAGGAAACGGTAGAGAAGCTTCCAGAACATTTCTACGAAAAGCCATACAACAGCCAAGATAACCGTTTTTAAGCAGCAGATTATACCATTTCCCAGAACGGGTACGATTTACTGTATAGAAAGAATTACAGATAACATTATCATCAGCATCTACTATCATATTATCACTAACCACGCAATCATATTTCTGCAGATAGTTCATGGTAACAGCCACCTTTTCCGGCATCCAAACATCATCTTGATCTGCTAGGAAAATATACTCACCCTTTGCCTGTTCCAAAGCTCTCTCAAAATTCCAAATTGGAGAATGCCGATGAGCACCCTCAACCACCCGAAGTCGAGAATCATTTAAACGCTTCAAGATTGCCAAAGTGTTGTCTGTAGAGCCGTCATCAGCGATTACGATCTCATCCTCTGAACCTAACTGGTTCAAGATAGAAATTATTTGGCGTTCAATAAAGCGTTCACCATTATAAGTAGCAATGCATACTGATATCATTGATATTATTTTATCAAATATTTAATAAACATAAAACTCTTGGTGCGAACTGTCAAAGCCAAAGTATGTCTTAGCACCTCCACGTTCACCATTTTTTTTATATGGTGGTTCTTACGAGCAGCACGTGCACCCTCGATATAAAACTGATACCTCCTGAACAACTTGCCAGTCTCCGTCTCATCATTTGAAAAGGACTGATGAGCGACACTTCCTACCCTATAAAAGGTATCTGACACAAGCCCCAATCTGGAGAAAAAATCAAAATCTGCAAAATCAAGCCGAATGTCCTCATTATAACCTCCAACCTGTTCAAATGCCGATAACCGTATACAAGCACCACTGTTGACTGGCAGGTAGTCATCTAATTTGTAGACACCTTCCGAAAGTTTCTCCCAGCGTTTCCAACGGAATCCCCGACGAATCGGAGAAAAGGGCAGACTGCAAGCATAAAGAATCTGAGGAACAAACAGACTGATATCCGAATGGGCACTCAAAGCCATCTGTAATATGCTAATATAATCTGCTTCAAACTTCGTATCCTCATCTAACAATAACACTGCATCAATATCGCTCAAGTGTTTGGCGATCGATGCTCCATAGTTATAGGCAGCAGACACGCCTCCGTTTTGAGAATCGTGATAGTAGCAGACCACATCACTCTCATAGCACTTATTCTGAGGCATCGGAGAATTCTCGTATAGCAACACTCTCAGTTTTGGGTAATGACTTAAGAGCGTATGATATACATTCGACTCATGAAAGTCAACATTATACAGAACTACTATCGGAAAGATATTCATCTTGTGAGAGTCTACAACAAATGACTAATGCCAATATAACCACTGTCATTCCTATGGGATTATTGACATACGAGTTAAAACATGACTGGAGGTATATCATAAGTGTTGCGGTCACCCAGAAATCAACAGTTTCCTTGAATCTAGCAGGAACAGACTTAGCCAATGAAAGAATCATGACCAACAGCGATCCCCAAAAAGCCAGGCCAAGAATTCCCTGCTTATGGAATATCTCCATATAAGCCACCTCCATGTGAACAGAACGCTCGTCTACACCATGACCAAAACCGTGACCAATAAATATAGACCATGGCGTCACTTCATCCATAACCTGATGGAAGGTCACAATACGGGTCACATCTGATTCTTCACGATTCTCCTGAAACATTTCCAAGAAAGAGAATAGGTCCATAACCTCAGCCACCTCGTATAACAAGAACAAAATCAATATTCCTGCTACAATTTTAGTCATATCTATATGATGAGTCTTGAGATAATATACTAACATCCCGAATGCCAATAGTACATAGAAGCCGCGTACATAGGTTAAGACGATTGCCAGAATCGTCAACGCCATCCAGATGTATTTTTTCTCTTTATAGAAACCCACTGCTGCTATCGGAAGAAATATGAATCCTTTATAGAAAATGGCACATCCAATTCCACGAAAAGAGAAAGAGTCATTCTGCAGAGTAATATATGCCACCTCATAGCTGACGATCCCCGTCACATCTGTCAGAAACAGATAGAACAGATAGAATATCGTCATAATTTTGCCAGCCAAAAGAAGTAGTTTGAATGCCCTATTCATCATCTTCTCGGTGGATAACACATAATAATAGAACAGAATTATATAGAAATATATTAGAGGTTTGATATCATCCATAATGGCCTCGTTCTCAGAGCCCATCATTAAAGCCCAGAAAAACGAGAAGACTAATACACCCGTAAACAATAGTAAAGACCAAAGAATGGCCTTGGGGAAATCATCTGACCTAATAACGAAGAATATACTGATTGTTACAGCAATCAGATAGTTTACCATTCTCATGGTCAAAAAGCCCGCCACTGGCAACAACTGTCCACTACCCATCAGGAAGAGTTCCATCAGGACAATGTAACAAAACACACGCAGATATCTATTATCAGTTATTTGCTTTTCTTCCATTTCTCTTTATGAAACCAATAAGATAATAGCACCAACGCATATTCAGAATTGGTGACAGCATCTTGCCAATCTTATATTCTTTACTGTTTAAGAGCGTCTGATACTCGTCGCTCTCTACAGGATTAAAAAAATAATTCGCATAAATATCCTTATGATTCTCCCAAATCTGCTGGCGAATACGAGCATACGCCTTGAATGAGTTGCGGTTTCTTGATTCATACTTCATTCTATAGAAGAAAAGATATTCATCAATACGGTGAACAATATCCTCCTCTTTCAAGAACGACAACCAGAAATCCCAATCCTCCAGTCCCTTAACCATCTTAGGGTTATAACCCATTGTTTTATCAAAGTCTCTTTTGCGGAATAAAGCCGTGCAAACTAAGACGTTTCGGCAAATCATACGCCGATAGTCGTACTCTGGCAATTCGTAGTTTGTGTTTTTTGCACCAAAAAGTCGGGTATTTGTACACACGACTTTTACCTCTGGATGCTGTTCTATATATCCAACCGTTTTTTCAAGATAGGTTTCCGCGATTTTATCATCTGCATCCAAAGGCAGGATATATTTACCACGACTCTGTCGGATAGCCGTATTACGAGCCACGCTTACACCTTCATTAAACTTATCAATATAATAGAATCGCGGATCATCCTCGCAGAATCCTTTCATCTTTACCAAGGAATCATCGGTAGAACCATCGTTAACTACAATACACTCAAAGTTTGAAAATGTCTGTTTACTGACACTTTCCAAAGTCTCCAGAATAAAACGTCCTTGATTAAAGCAAGGAACGATAACGGACACTAACGGTTTTTTGTTATTCTTACTTACTGGTTTACTCACAGACTAAATGACTCAGAGAAAATGAAATAATAATTTAAGATAAGGTATTGCCAAAGGCACGGGCACCAACAAGTGCAGATCACGAAGTTGCTTACGTATGTCCATACCATCCATCATAAAGCTCTGCCCCCACGACGTTTTCATCATTTGACGCTGCTCTGAGTAAAAGCTATGCAACAGTTCTGGAGCCTCTTTGTGAATTGAGTCCAATGTAATTATCTGAAAATTATGAATGAGGTTATGGACATCCTTACTGTTCTGCAACTGATGTAATACGGCGAAATTGCACATCTCTTTCAGTATGACATTAATGCAATGGCATCGACGCTCATGATTACGCTTCACAGTGATACTCCCCTCACGTATCTTATAAATATATGTCTCATAACCAACTGCATACAACGACTGTGCAAGACAGGCTATCTGAAAGCTCCATAATTCGTCTTCATGGATAATACCCTCACGGAAACGAAGGTTATGATGGTTCAAGAACTCAACCCTATACAACTTGTTTACTGAAAGCATATACCATTCCATTTTGCGATAGGCATTCAACACATCATTACCATAAAGCACGGTTCTATTCTTCAACAATAGGGGAGCCTTTGGCATATCAGAACCTGTAATTTTATAATCGCCGATAATCAGGTCATATGTATTCTCCTTCAATGGACCTACAAGCATACTGATACAGTCGGGTGTTATTTCATCATCACTGTCCAGAAAATAAACATAATCACCCGTCGCAGCATCGATGCCTGTGTTACGAGCCGCCGATAGTCCACGGTTCTTATCATGACGGACAATTCTGAAACTTACAGGTCCCTGATAACCATGCAACTTGTTTTCTGCTACTTGCATGCTGTTATCAGTTCCGCAATCATCAACCAAAATACACTCAAGATTGCCTTTCCATGTCTGGTTCATGACACTGTCAATACACTCCTCGATATAAGGAGCCACATTATATATAGGAATAACTATCGATACTTTCATCGTTTAGGCCAAGGAAAATTCAACAATCCGTTATTAAACTTCGTACCCAATATGCAATAATAGAAGTAATACAACTGAAAAAGCCAATCCGAATGATGGATTTTAAAATACGACGTAGAAAAGAAGTCCCATCGCATATGCCGGTATCTCACATCAATATCAATATTACTCTCATCGACCGAATATTTGCGATCAAGTACGAAGTAGGCATATTTAAGCGCCCCCAAACGCTCCTTAGCAGGAAGATCGGTATTGATGGCTGATACTAACTCATCACGGTTCTTCATGTGATAACATGCCCCTGTCATCTCATAGAAAGAACGTCCTACAAGAATTGACGGTTTTCCCCAATAGCTGGCCTCTACTCCTGTAGAAGAACCGAAGGTTATCACTTTGTCACACGCATCCATCAGCGCATAAGAGCTTACCTTACTATCTGGTGGGATGATGGTGATATTGGGGTGCTTCGACAAATTATAGAGATCCGTATGAGCCTTGTGGGTGACTCCTTTCAGATTCGGGTGTATTCTCAAATAAAAATGTATAGATGGCTTTGCATGCTCAAGCATAAATTCGATAGCTTCATACTGAGAAGTGAACAAATTTCCTTTTTGCCACTCATCACCTAATGCCGCTATCTCATCTTGCGAAGAGTTGTAAATAGCAATATTAGTCAATGACACATCAAAGCCCTCTGGCAACAAGTCCTTCTGCTGATCCTTTGTATAGACCCGCGTGTCAAAAACAAGAATTCCATTGCGCCGTTTCTCATAGAATGTCGAGGCTTTACGGGTCTTCTCTTCTAATGATTCTGGTGAGTTTTTCCACAAGTCCTCCACCATTCTGCCATAGAGTTCAATGTTCAACGGCCATTCACCTACGAACCTAATCTTCTTATATGGCTCAATATGTCCGCCAACACCTTCAAGAGAGACGAATTTTATACCCATAACCTTGGCAATGTCGTAGAACAGGCGATTCTCAAAGAGTCGACCATTATATATCAACACTTGATCGGGCTTTAACTCCGTTAACAGCTGATATACATAATCCACAAAATCACAGAGGTTATTAATCAAGGGAAGCGCCCACCTGATAAACCCCTCCCAGTTGGCCATATCCAGATCGCGAGTGATGTCATAATACATCGAAAGCACAGAACTACCGATTTCTACGCCTCGATATTTAAACACCCTAATAGACTCTGATTCTCCAAAATCCAGAGATCTGTCCTGATGTGCCATATCCTCATAATGAATGGGCATCATGTTCACGCCATCACCATACTTCTTCTTATATTGGTCATACATATAATGGCAGAACTTACAGATGCTGCGATGGCCACTCAAATTCATAAAGCAAGCAGACAATGCGCAATGGCAATAGCCCAGATAGACTGTATCGCCTTCTTTTTTACTCGTCAGGATATCATCAAGAATGATACCTGCATGAGGAGCCTCCAACGAACAAGAACTATAATAAAACTTCTTCATCTAAATATTTAAATCATACCAACTCGTTCAGCTTATACCGACGATAGAAATAAGAAAGCACTCCAAACATTACGATAGTCAGAACCACTTTCTGCCAAATAGTCACATACATCAGTGTATTAGCTAATACAAGATCAATAATCATCATGAACAGAACAGCAAAGATCAACCTGCGATCACCAAGCCATTCTTTCACACTTTTTTTATAACTCTTCACAAAGAAAGGAATCATCAGCTGACTCCAATATGAAATAATCGTAGAATAAATAGCTACCCGATATCCCCATACGGGAATAAATGCCGCACACAAAACCAGATTCAGGACACCAGGAATAAATACCAGCCACAGCAACTGTATCGTATTTTTCTCAATAAACACAGGTGTACTCATAAACACATAGAACGAGAACACCACGTTAGCAAAACAAAGCAAACTGGCTATATGACACGACTGGGCCAGACTGGCGTTTCTAATCAGCAACGCATATATCTCGGGCATCCATACACAAATGCAGAATGTAGTAATCAGCGCCACTACCTGACATAGGAAATACAATTTACGATATGATGCAAAGTTCGAACTGCGATAGGCTGTCTGCATCTGAGGCACTAGTGCCGTCACCAACGCAGAAGTAATCACTACGGCATAATCGCCCATGGTACTACCATGACTAAACAGTCCTATGTCATCATACGAGATGTTATACTGGCTCATCACGATACGGGCAGAACTTGTGAGAAGCACAAAGCCCAATGTGTGTGGCACCAACGGAAGAGCAATCTTCAGCATCTCTTTCACACGTTTTTTGTTCCTGTCAAGAATCGGACGGATGTCAAAATCAACCCATACGAACTTCACGAAAACCGTAAACGTGAAGATGACCGAAACGGTTCCTGCTGCAACAAGGCCCCAATACCCCAGACGGAGATAGTAAATCATCACGAAAGAGACTAACATCCCCATCACAGAACCCAACAGATTTGTAAAGACCAATGGCTTTGGATTCTCCCTTAATGGAAACAGATGCTGCGCTAAGAGTCCATTTGCCAGCAAAAAAATAGGCATTGATCCCATCAGACATAACACCAACTTACCCAATGAGACATTCATAGGTAGAGTGAACATCAGGATGCCCATGTTTAGCAAGCCAAACAAGCATGACGACAATAGGATAAGCATCAACACCCTACCCCAAACAAAATTGTAATGGTTGGGATACTCGTAATAGCTATTTGTCAAATGCACATGCAGACCTAATGGGGCTATAGACACAAACAGGCTTGTATATGATCCCATTACGCCATTTATACCATAATCATACGTTGTCAGAAACGGAGTCGTCAATGGAAGTATGACTATGCTCAGTAACATGGTCAACTTAGGTACTACACCGTAGTATATTGCGTTTGTAACAATCTTCTTTGTCGACATTCCTATTTGACTGATAATAATTGATGTGCCATCAACTTGTCTTTAATCGGGATAAGTTCATCAATGGGTATATTGAGAATATTGCTTATTCCAATCAAATCGTTTTTACCATCAGCGTATGCAATGAAATGCTGCATAACGCGTGCAGCATCATAAGTACCCTTCTGACTCACAGTGGGATACAAACCACGTTTACCCAACTGAGGCTCACACTTACACGTCATCTGGTAGTAATAGTTGTTCTCCAAGGCATTAATAACCTTCACCATCACCTCATAAGCTCCCTGCAGTCCCTTCGGACTAATCAGGTCCATATTATCCGCAGAAGTATGGTACTCAGGATATTCATGATACTTGCTGCGACAGAATGCACAAACTGGCAAATCAACACCAGCAGAGCCATATTGTCGCTCATCTGAAGCACGCTTCATGAATGTATAGCGGATATAGTTGGGATAGTGAAACTTCAGTACGTTCTCCAACACGCGATCGGTCAGCGTATTTTCATACTTGGTCGATACGTAAGAATAGGTGCGGTCGTCCCCCACGCAACTCAACACAAAGCCGGCCTTCACATGCCGCTGCATCATGTCCAGATTCCTACTCAAGTATGTGATTGAACCTATGGTCTCCGGAATAAACACGAAACGATAAGTATAGCGGTGCGATGGCAAACTTTGCAGATACTTGATTAGCGCTGTCTGCACACAAGGGCCCGAGAGTTCATTATTCGCCATTGAGGGATGGCAGAGGTAGGTAGAGAAGAAAATCTCATCCTCGGTCTCTCCTGACAGAATAAGTTCGCCATACGTCAGGCTCCCCTCTTTCAAGGTGCTATCGATACATACTTCGTACTCGTCATCGTTGAGTGTCTGCTTCTGACGCTCTGACATGCAGAAGCCCCACCTCTCTTTATAATATGATGTGACATAAGGAATCCAATCGGGCTGATCGGGCTGTGTATAAACATGCTCCAATAGTTCCTCGCGACTCACCATCCGATGAATGGGAACAGAGTAGCCTAACACATGCAGGTTACAATCTTTGAAGTCAACGATTGTTTCACCACGTTTATTCTTAATCCATCCACCATTGATATTCCACTCCTTGGGCACTGTCCAATCGAATACTTGTGTCCCCGAGGGCACCTCAAACACTTGTATCTCAGGCACCACTTCACGAATCATCTCCAACGACTGACGAAAGCCATTGCCTGTGATACTGCGACAGATAGGGAAAAGTTTCCCCGCCAAATCGTAAATTGCTTGTCCTACGTTTTTCACTTCCAATTAAATCGCATTTATGGCCGCATAGCAATTGCGCAGAGCCAGATGACGATGAATACTGAATCCATTCTTGTTCACACCATCCACATCGTGATATTTTCCCACATAGATACGATCACCATTATGGTCTGTGTCGCAACACCACACGAAATCATGATACCACAAATACGCTCCCGTCTGAAAATAATAGGCGAAAAAAGTATAAGCACAGAGAATGGCCGTTGGGAATATCATATGGTTCTTCAGCAATTCCTCTGGCATGACTGCACGTGATTCTTCTACCACTTGTTTCTTCACAAGATACCAACGTGCCTCCAAAGACTGGTCGATGAAGGATTCATGCATGTACCAGTCCTGATTATAGAAACAGGGTTCTGCCTCATCAGGATTAACGCCAAAAGCATCTCTCAACGTGCGAAGGGTTATCTTTTGCTTGCCGAAAGATGGTGTACCAAGCACCAAAAGATAGTCTTTTGCACACTTATTCAATATATCAAGCGGATAGTTAAACTCTGGAACTGTCAACTCCACATCTTCTCCAAACCGTTTGATAAACGGTCTCAACTCATCGGGTCCGATAAAATTGGCTCCAAACAACTGCTTTATCTGCTCAATTGTGTCTCTTTCCATTTCTGATAGTCAATCACTTCCTCAGCTGTGGCCAAATGTCCCATAGCCGAGTACCTTTCTATACGGTCTATTTCAGCCTGAAGACGATTAAAGCGGGTTCCCCAACCTTTATCTTCAAACCATTTCAAGTTTCTAGCTGGCGCATTATAGAGTGTAATGCCGCTCTTGGTGTCAAGCACCTCTCGAAGGAATGTCAGGTAGGCACGATACTGATGTTCATGCGATGCCACCAAAATCAGCTTTTTCCATCCATATTCTTGCGCCATGCGAACAACTTCTACAGCCTGTTCACGTGTGTTTAGCGATTTGTCTTCATGGATTATATCCTGTTCTGGCATGCCTTCTTTCAGCATCAAAGGCAAAATTTCTGAGAAGGGATAACTGCCATAATCATAATCAACGATATTACCACTGAACACGATTTTAGGCGCCATTCCTTGTTTATAAAGGCTCACCGCTTGGCGGAAACGGTCAAAGCCGTCGCCTTCAAGTAGGATAATGGCATCCGATGGCGTCAGACAGTCATTATCGACAATCGCTAAGATCTTTTCTCTGTCTGTTATCATCGATTAAATATCTTCCCAGAAGATGGGATCGTTGGCTGGAATATCCTTGTTTACGGCCTTGCCAATAATCGTATCTTTGAACTTGGGTGGAATACCCAATGCAGGACGAAGGACATCGATGTCTGCTTCTGTAATCACTTGTCCCTTCTTCAGCGCATTCTTAGCATACAGACAACGGCGCTGTACGAATACGGTCTCACTTTCCTCCGCCACAACTTCCTTTCGAGTGCTACCCATAGCACGTTCCACCTCACGGATTGAATCAACCATGAACTTAAACTCATTGGGTTCCATTGAGTGAGGATGATCAGGGCCCTTATCTTTCTTATTCAGAGTGAAGTGCTTCTCTATCACACGTCCACCTAGAACTACAGAAGCCAAAGCTACTACGTGGCCGGGCGAATGATCTGAATAACCTGTCAGACAATCATAGGCACTCTGATATGTTTTCAGCACATTCACATTGGCGCTGTCTATCTTCGAAGGATAGTTGGTAATACACTGCATCAGCACCAAATCCTTATTACCAGTCTTCTCAATGGTACGCACAGCCTCATCGATTTCCGACATAGTAGCATCGCCTGTAGCCAACATCACGGGCAATCCCTTACGAGCTGTATAATCAAGCATCTCAAGCCAAGTAATCTCACCAGAGCCAATCTTAATAAATGGCAGGTTCATGTCTGCACATAGATCGACAGCCTCCTTAAAATAGGGCGATGTAGAGAAGTCAATGCCCACATTCTTACAATAGTCGGCAATTTCCTGATGCCACTCTACAGGGAACTCTACATCCTTGAACACTTCACTTACCGTACGTCCCCAAGAGCCGTGTACACCATGAAGCGTCATCTTTGAGAATCCGCCTTCAGAAACGATGCTCTCGGCCTTGAAGGTTTGGAACTTGGCGCAATCAGCACCCGCCTCCTTGGCTGCATCAATCAGGCGCTTAGCCTTATCTAAACTACCATCGAAGTTACCTCCGATCTCAGCGATGAAATAGGTAGGATAATCCGGACCTATCATCCGGTTACCAATTTTGATGTTTTTGTTAAATGTCAGCATATCTTGTTACGTTTTTATCTTCTTTGAATTAAATCATTTTCTTTTTGTTCCACATCTTTGTTCAACTGCCACACTTCGGGATGAGCATCCAGATACTGATAGATCTTCTGGTTTGGAATAGGCTGCCCGTCATATAATTCATCATATACACACTGTGCCAGTTCGAAATCCTTATCTGTATCTACCGTCAGGCGATAGACACCTGACAACGACAGATGATAGGGAATTCTGTTCACCCTAAACAATTCCGGATGGAGATATAAGTAAGGTGTCACGTGCTCACGCTCGCGGTCTGACGAAGCCTTCAAATAGGCCTCATACAAACCTTTTGCGTAGAAAACCTCAGCTCCTGTACCCAAAGGTGCATCTTTCGACGACACATAGTCAAAGCCGGGCAAATTCTCGATCTGAGCATCCACCTGCTGCCAATCTACAAAGGGGTTATCGCTCGTGGCTCTAACCACAATCTCAGGCTCATAGGTTTTAATACAATTATAGAAGCGCTCTAGCACATTGTCTTCACTTCCTCGGAAACAGGGTATTCCCTTTTCCACGAGGAATGACTCTAGTGCGTCATTGTTTCTGCCTACAGGGATGGCAAACACGACCTTATCGATATTGCGACAAAGACTGAGTCTTTCGAACACATGCTCCGCTATCGTTTTGCCCGTCTTGCCTAACTTCATGACCACCTTATCGGGAAGTCGTGAAGAGGTCAGGCGCGCTTGAACCACACATAGTGTCTTTACCATATTGTCCATCCTCCATCAACTTGAATGTTCTGGCCTACCACATATTCCGAGGCATCTGACGCCAAAAAAAGTACGGCACCACGCAGATCATCGGGATCGCCCAGACGATGCGAGGGATTCTTCTCTCTAAGTCGGTCAGCAAACACCTTATTCTCCTGGACCTTTGGTGATGGGAACGGACCTGGCGAGATGCTGTTTACCCTAATACCACGATTAATCAGATAGGTACCGAAATAGCGGGTCATCTGAATGACGCTCGCCTTACCAGCGCAATAGTTCACTGGAATGAGTGAAGACTCACAAGGGGCCTCGTATACAGCCAGATAAGGCGATACGATGCCATACATCGAGGCTATGTTTACGATAGAGCCACCTTCCTTCATATACGGCAGCACCTCACGGATGCACTTATATGTGCTACCCGCAATACCGTCAATACATTTCTCCCAGTCTTCATCTGTCAGGTCTTCCGACTTTTTGCCGATACCGGCATACTGAGCTGCATTGTTAATGAGCACGTCGATGCTTCCTGCCTCTTCAGCCACATAACGGAATGCCTCACGGATACTCACCGAGTCCATGATATTTATCTTCACGAAACGAAGCAATGTGTCTGTGCCGTATACCGACACGAACTTATCGTGACTCGTACCTGCCACATAGACCAATGCTCCTGCGTCAGACAGCGCAGCCACCATAGCCTTACCAAGATGCCCGCAACCACCTGTTACAACAGCTGTCTTTCCTTTCAGAGAGAATAAGTCAAGCGTATGCATACCTGTTCTGATTATTTCTTTTCCAAACCTAACAAGGGCTTCAACTCTCCTTCCTCATACAATATCCAGGTCGTTGTACAGAGAAAAACAAGAAGAACAAAGATCATAACGATGCGGCTACGCTTCGGACCAGCCTTCACTGGGGGAACCGTTGCATTCTGCAAGATGGTGAACGCAGGAGTATCCTCCTGCACTTTTGCCTTAGCTGCCAACAGTTGAGCACACAGGGCATTGTAGTTGTTGTATAGCAACTGCATCTCGTTCTCCAATTTGTTCTGCTTCAGACGAGCACTCTCCAACACCACATTCTGGTTAGAGTCCATAAAGTCGGCATATATATCACAGATACGTTCATACTTCACTTTAGCGTCTTTATGCAACGACTCTACATAGGCCAGATCGTGACGAGCCTTCTGCGTTCGGTAGTCTGTCAAGGCGCCCTGCAACCGGACTCTTACAGAGTCAGCTATCGTGGCAGCAACCAACGGATCCTGATCGGTCACTTTAATGGTTATCACGTCCGAGCGCTTTTCAATAGTACAATCAATACTACCACCGATGGCATTCATGATCGAACGCTGAGCACCAGTAAGACGGAACGGGTCTACCTTCTCCTTCTTCTCTGGTTCATCGGCTTTTTTCGACTTGAACAATCCGAAGAAAGCCTTTTGCGCTTCAGTCCACCAAGGCGATTTCTGCTCATTGTCCAGATAATCGTAATATGTCATCACGCGATCATCGCCGTCTTTCTGAACTTTGATATCGAACAAAGAAGTCTTGAAGGCCACAGAGCTCATCAATTCTGGATACAACGATGGCGTAATGGCATCGCCCGACTTTGATGATCCGCCGATATTCACACCGAATGAGTTGGCAATCGAGGCCAGAGCTCCCATACTACCACTCGAGGCCGTCTCAGGAGCAAGCATCACCTCTGCCCGATAATAATCAGGTAATCCCATTGTAACAAGACAGCCAACAATAAAAGCCGCAGGAAGCGTCTTATAATATAACTTCTTGCGTTTCTTCATCGCAGCCAGTATTTTCTGGGCGTTTGTCTTTTGCTCCTGCGAATCCAGGGCATTATTCTTCTGTTCTTCCATAAACATTTTGGATATAATGATAACTACTTTTTTCAGTCTTCAAGCGGAAAAAGAAAAGCCGCCGGCAAAAATGCGATGGCCACCGCCGCCACATTCTCAACCTGCACAACAACGCACTTATTCTTTTTTACGCGTTTAATCGTACCCTCTACACCAGCAAAGTCGCCTTCAACGACCTTCACCTTCTGCCCCGGCTTCCCTGCAAAATCCAGATTCTCCATATAGAACACACGGTCGTCGTTTACAGAGGCGACTTTTATAAAGTTGTCCATCTCTTTATCTGGCACTGTCAGCACATCCTTACGTAACACATTGTTCCGATTGTCAAGCACAGGCTTCATGATATAACGAAGCGATGTCAGTTCTCGACGCGTCATCTTCAATTCAGTAATATTCTGCTGACTGGAATGGACGAAAATCAGATTACTGATAGCGGGCTTTAATTCACGGTGGCGAGGATGTCTACCTTCAATATGTTTCCACTGCATAGGAATAAAACACTCTATACCAATAGAGTCGAGATACTCTTTCGCTTGAAGCTCACGCGAGTATGTCACTCGCATAGGAAACCAATGTATTTCTTCCGTTTTAAGCATGCAGAAACTATTTCAGAAAAAGACAAAGAAGGGGGACACCGCTTCCTTGCATGCGGCGCACAAACGATTCATTTCCATCAAGTACAGTATCCATATAGCACTGGCATTCAGCGACTTCTGAGTACCGAGACCACCCGCTCCATGTTCGGCTTAGCCATCCTTATAGGATGAAGTGGGTAGTTTTTCGGCACAAAGGTACAAAGAATTATCGACAATCATGCGAAAAAAAAGCATAAATTCATAAATTATCCAATAATATCTTCCGCCATTGTTTTAAGTCACTCGCCAGTCGATATCAGAAATATGTTTACACCAAGAGTTTTTTATAAGAAGTCAACAAAAAGACTACATAACAAAGTAGGCGTTTTTTCATATCAAAAACAGAGTTTTCCCCTAAGGAAAACAGAAATTTCCTCCGTGGAAAGTCTCACTTTACTCCAAGCAAACCTTTTTATACCATGACATTCGGAAGCCGATTTTTCCTAATCTTTAACCAACATTTTCAGTATGTGTGTAATAATATGTAATGTTTTTCTTGGAGCATTATGGTTTTTTCACTACTTTTGCAGCGTCCGGACAACTAATGAACAAATTGTTGAACCATTAAAAAAAAAAGAAAATGAAAAAAGTATTATTTATGGCGCTGACGGCCCTGTTCTGTTTCTCGACAGCGAGCGCACAGAAGACCGTAATAGCTCAAAAAGATCAGAAGGTATATGAATATGACAAGTTGGAAAAGCAGCCAGAATTTCCTGGAGGCACAAACGCCCTGTTCAGCTATCTTCAAAAGAACGTAAAATACCCTGCAGACGCTCAGAAGCAGAAAATAGAAGGCAATGTAGTCGTGAGCTTTGTAATTGAGGCTGATGGTTCTGTAGGCGAAGCGAAAGTTATAAAGGAAGCCTTCCCTTCACTTGACGCCGAAGCTCTCAGAATCGTGACGGCCATGCCTAGATGGAAGCCTGGCACGATTAACGGCCAACCAGTTAGAGTAAAATTCGCCTTCCCTGTGTCTTTCCGACTATAATGAAATATCTCATCTCTATATTCATCGCGCTATTTTTGGGGGCTTGCTCGCAAGAGCAGCCCCAAAGCGCTTTCTTGCTCGAGGCTGAGCAGATGATATCTCAGCATCCGGATTCTGTACTGAGAATGCTAAAACCATATTGGAACGACTCTACAATGACAGAGGCCGATCACGCATTGTTCGGGTTGCTCTATACTGAAGCACTACACCGCACAGGCCTGTCGACAGAGAGTGACTCGCTGATACTTGCCAGCAGACGATTCTATGAGCAGAGAGGCGACAAACCGAGAATGGCAAGAGCACTTCTTCATCACGCTATCGTACTCTATCGTCAACAACACCCACACGAAGCTGTCCTGACGATGAAACGAGCAGAATTGATATCCAAAAATACGTACAATCCGGAATTCAAATGCTATCTGTATACAGTACTTGGAGACGTTAACGACAATGTAGGAAACTACCCACAGACGATAAGATACTACAAACTGGCACTTAAGACGGCAAAGCAAAGCCAAAACAAAGAGTGGAGAGTGAGAGCACTGAACAATATCGCACAGACTTTCGACGCACTGGGTGAAACCGATAGCTTGAAATACTACACAGAACAAGCCAAGCCTTACACACAAGGGATTGATGGTGAGATATATGCAACCTATTTGACCAACAAAGGTAGCTATCTGTTGCACAAGAACAAGCGCGACGAGGCCAAGAGCTTATTGTTGAGAGCCCAACAGAAAGCGCCATCAGACAGGGCTGCCAACCTATTGGCAAACATCTATCTGACAGAAAAAGACACAGTCAGCGCAGCCCTACAATGGTATCAGTTGGTAAATTCGTTCTCACCCGACGTGTGCATCAACTCGTACAGACAGCTGATAGACTATCTGACAGCCTGCGGAGAAACCAATTATGCAGCGGAGTACAGCAAACGACTGAATGAAGTATACCAAGAACTGTATCAGCGCAACGACGTTGCGAGTATCATAGCTCTGCAGACACAGTTTGACAAGCAACAGAAGGAGCGGCACCAGTATCAGACCACCATAGCACTTCTATCAGCCATCATACTTCTGGTGCTTATTACAGGCACGCTTTTCTGGTACAATCGTAGGCGCATAGATCATCTGAACGCCATCTATTTGGAGAGTATGAAGAAATATGACCTGACACGTAAAGAACTTACCAAAGTGCGACGTCAACGGGAACATGAGATTAGAGAGAACTCGGAGCAATTGAAGCCCATTGTCTCACGACTACATACGACGGCTTTAAAAGGCAAGCATGCTACTAATGAGGATTGGGACGAGTTGTCGCAATGCATGTACACGCTAAGCCCCAACCTCCAGCTATTGCTCTCGCCCCTGAACGCTAAAGAACAACACGTATGTCTGTTGATACGCCAAAACTTTCTACCTACGGAAATAGCTATTCTAACAATGTCATCACCCCAAACAATAACAAATATGCGCGTAAGACTGCTAAAAAAACTCTTCACAGAGATTGGTGGCGCAAAAGACTTCGACACAAAACTGAGAACTTTCGAGTAATTACAATGGCAATTCGAAGATAAAGCGACAGCCCTCAGTATATTCATCATCAAGGAAGAGGTCTCCTCCAAGATTCACTGCGTGACGTTTTGTCAGCGGAAGTCCCAAACCAAGTCCCTCTGTAAGATCATCAACCTTAGTGAAGAACTCGAACATAGCATCGCGATCAGCCTTTGCGATGCCTTTTCCCGTATCTTGGATAATAAAGCGCACAGTAGTATCTGTAGGCGACACGATAATCGTAATATGTTGGCCATCGGAATATTCTGCAGCATTGAAAAGCAGCTCACGTAAAGAGCGCAACAAGTACAATTCGCTAGTCTGAATTGTGAAAAGGTCTCCTACAAAAGTCTGGAGTTCCACATGTATATCAGGATAATGAAGATTGGTATAATAAATAGCCTTACGAGCCACTTCGTTACACGATACCATATCAGTCTGTAAGTCGTTGAGTTCTTCGGACCGACCAGTATCAGAACTGTCGATAAGCATCAGCACCATACGTTTGAGGGCACGCGAGTTATGATTCATGGTGTCAATGATATTCTTTTGTTCCTCTGCCGACAAAACTGTAGCATTGTCTGAAGTATCGCTAAGCACCTGTGAAAAGCCCATGATGATGTTGAGTGGTGTACGTATCTGATGACTAACATTCTGAATGAAGACACTTTTCTGATGATCGGCTTCCACGGCCATGTCAGTAGCACGCGAAAGTTCTTCATTGAGAAGTCGGGCCTGCTCGTTAGCATAGCGCACACTACCCATATGGACATTGAGTGAATTGAGCATTGTGGCAAAGCTATTTTGTAGACGCCCCATGATGTCCGGGCGATGACTATGGGGAATATATACCTCCATATTACCCGATATGACTTCTTGCGTTTTTGAGAGTAGTTCATTAAGCGGATGAATAGCATGAGCGACAGTTCGGTTGCACAAAACAACAATAATGACCAATCCGATAATGAATAGAGGTATTACAATGAAATAGAAGAGACGGTGATATCCAGCCAACCCAACGCTTTCTGGACAGACAATGGCAAGACTCCAAAGAGTACCTGGTACGGGCTGATAACACACGAGTGTAGACTCTCCCTCTAAGTTAACAATCATGTGTCCCTCACATCCCTCAGTCATTTCATGCCCCAAGGCAATGATATCAGCATGACTACTGGGATTGGCATCTCTGAAAATTGTCTGATTGAAAAGGCGCGTTGAGTCGGGGTGAATCAGGTATCGGCCATTTTCATCGACCATCATGAAATAGGATTTGGGATAGGGTTTTAACTCATTCATAGTTCGAGCAAGACGCAGCAGTGAGAGATCAGAAGAGATAACACCTATGCAAATACTGTCAGACCTATAGAGAGGACGCCCATACGAGGCCAGGGCACCTTTGAGAACGACGTCAAGCGAGTCGACCTCATCAATATAGGCCTCCCAACTAGGAGCATTCATCACTCGTGGACTTTTATACCACACCTTAGTGAAATATTCGTAAGGTTGTTCGATAACGGTAGTTAGAGCCTCACCCTCTCTGATGGTATAGGCAGAAAAGTAGCGACCATAACGAGGAAACATGTTGGGCTCAGCACTAATAGAACAACCATCTATATGCGGATTAAGGCGCACGATACGGTTTGAGAAAGTCAATAATGAGTCGGGGTGGAACGAGCGTTCAACTAGCCAAGCATTATAATTAGTTGCAGTCTCAATGGCAAGCAGGTTTCGCCGGAGCTGCTGCATAGCAGACTTGAGCACCGCATTGGCACGTTCACCAGCTTCCTGACGGATAATGCGACGCGACTGACTGAAGAGCACCGTCAACGACACACAGAAAATTAACATGGTTAAAATAAGCACGCCGAAACTGAGTTTGGCTGAGAACGACTTACGAATATTAAACATGGTCAGCCTCCTTTCTTCTTTCCTCATCCGACATTGAGATGAAACTGTTCAGCTGTTCTGTGATGGTTTTACTATACTCATGTATCTCGTTTACCAAACGTACAATCTCTTTCTTGTCCGTTGTACTATCTGTCTCGGTCAATGCACTGACATTCCTGAATATTGCCTTGGCAGGAGCCACCATCTGGTTTGTCATGTTGTGTAGGAAGGCCATTTTCATACGTTGCGCTTTCTGAGCTTGTCTGTAGGCAATACGCAGTACTTCACTACGTCCCTGCATAGTAATCTTCAGTTTGTCGAGCTCGCTCATCTGGGTGTTCAGCGATTGCTGCATGAGTTGGAAGTTCTTCTGCAAACGTCCAATCTCGTCAAGTTTATTACTATCTGGTATAGGTGCGTTATAGTTGCCTTCGGCAATCAATTTGGCCTTTTCTGAAAGCATAATCAGAGGGTTGAGTCGATGACGGATAACGGTGCGACAGAGGAAAAACAACAATAACAGTCCAATGATAGCAATAGCATGCATGTAATAGAGCAGATTGTTGTATTCTCCCAAAATATCGGCTTCTGGATATACAATAGCCGCACTCCATCCAAGTTCTGTAGGCGGACGTCCCGTGATACTCACACGCTTGAAGGGTTTAAAGAATCCATAGAGTTCATTACCTTCAAGTCGAAACTTACGATAACCTGCTTCGCCCGAAAGCATCGTCTCAACAGCATCCGTAGCTGCTTCATCGCCTATCTTACGTGAAAGCGCAAGAGCCGTCTCACGCATGAGTTTATTACCAAAGGGGTGGACAATGAACGTACCATCACAATCGAGTAGCACGCAATAGGAATTCTTTGAAGTTTTGGTCGCTGAGATAATGCGCGACAACTGACTGAGCGATATATTAACGCCAATAACACCTATGATGGAGTGATCTTTTCCACGAAGAGGCAGACAGAATGTAAGGAGTGGTTCCATATGAGCCTTCTCCATACCCACAAGGGGATTCAGCCATTCCGACTTACCCGAGGCCATCGGAGTCGTAAACCACGATTGTTCTGTGTAAGGACGATTTCCGAATTCTTTTTCGTTAACGATGAAGGAACTAACATAGGGAACACCAGCACTATCGGCACGGTGAACATATACCATGAATTTGTCGCGTGACTGATAGTAACCCGGCTTGAATGCGATGGCACAGCCCACGACATAAGGATTTGTCTCAACAAGTTTCCGACAGTAAGTATGCATGATGTCGGGATTGTCGAGATAGGGCAGCAAGCTGAAATACATATTGCCAGCAGACTGTTCGACACTCAGCAGTATATTGTCAATGTTCGACACTGTACCTTCCAACGTCTGTACGGCCTTATGGAAGGCCTCTTCCCTAACAGCCTTTTTGGAATAATGAAGCATGATAGACATCGTAACCACAAGCAGAATAGCCATGGAGAAGACGACCATCAGACTGATGCGAACAGACAATGCTCTACTGATAAATTTCGGCATTCGAAGCATATTCGGACGCAAAAATACAAAAAAAAATCGATAACTGTATGAATTATTGGCTAAAAAATACATATTTTGTGTATTATTTCGTAACTTTGCAACATAAAACCAAACTTTAACATGAAAAAAATAGGTATTATCAGTATGGCTATCATGGTCACCACTATGGTGCAGGCCCAAAGCAGCATGCAGTATCCCCAAACCGAGAAAGACAACACTGTTGACGAATATTTCGGTGTAAAAGTAAGCGATCCTTATCGTTGGCTCGAGAATGATACCAGCGCACAGACGACTGCGTGGGTAGAGGCAGAAAATAAGGTAACGAGCACCTATCTTCGGAAGATTCCCTTCCGCGACAAGTTGCTCAAGCGGCTCACCGAATTGTCCAACTACGAGAAAATCGGCGCGCCCAGCAAACATCACAATAAGTGGTATTTCTCACGCAACAATGGTCTGCAGAACCAGAGTGTCATCTACGTAATGGACAAACTGGACGGCAAACCTCGCATATTCCTCGATCCCAACACATTGAGCGCCGATGGTACAGTGGCTCTGAAGTCCATTTCGTTCTCGAACAACGGACGCTGGGCTGCCTACGCAATCTCTCGTAGCGGATCAGACTGGCAAGAATTCTACGTAATTGACGTCAACACCGGTCAACTCACCAACGACCACATTGAGTGGGCCAAGTTCTCAGATGCCACATGGCTGGGAGATGGATTCTACTATAGTGCCTACGATCGTCCCATCGAGTATAAGGAATTTTCAAATTTGAATTCAGGCCACAAGATTTATTATCACAAGATAGGAACCTCACAGAGTGACGATGTGTTATTTTATCAGAACCCTACTGAGCCCATGCGTTTCTATAATGTTGAGATCAACGAAGACGAAACGGTGATGTATCTTTATGAGAGCGGTGCAGGTGCAGGCAACATACTATACGTAAGAGATCTCCGACAAAAAGATGCCCAGTTTGTCAAAATGACCAGCGATATGAACTACCAGTATTCGCCCATCTACAGTAATGACGACAAGCTCTACATCTACACCAATTACGGTGCACCAAAGGGACGAATCATGATGGTCGACATCCACAAGCCTGGCATCAATGACTGGCAAGAACTCATTCCCGAACAACAGAATGTTCTAGGCAGTGCAACAGTCATAAATCGCCAGCTAGTGCTTACCTACTCGCAGGATGCGTCCGACCACGCATTCATCTATGGTCTCGACGGCCAAATGCGCCATGAGGTCAAACTTCCTATGGTGGGTAGCGTAAATTTCTCAGGCAACGAGAAGGAGTCTGACTGCTTTTACACCTTCACCTCATTCACACAGCCCGGCACCGTCTATCGCTACGACATCGATGCCAACCTGAGCACGATCTACGCACAACCGAGAGTAAAATTCCGTTTGCAGGACTACGAGAGTCGTCAGCTATTCTTTGAGAGTAAAGACGGCACGCGCATCCCCATGTATATAACTTATAAGAAAGGTATGAAACGCAGCGGAAAGAACCCAGTCTACCTATATGGCTACGGAGGCTTCAACATCGCCCTTACCCCTAGTTTTTCGTCTACCCGCATCCCCTTCCTCGAGCAGGGCGGCATCTACGCACAGGTCAATCTGCGTGGTGGTAGCGAATACGGCGAAGAATGGCACTTAGCAGGCACGAAAATGCAGAAGCAAAATGTATTCGACGACTTTATTGCCGCAGCAGAATACCTCATCAAAGAGAAGTATACCTGCAGCGACCGACTGGCCATTGTGGGCGGTTCTAATGGCGGGCTACTCGTAGGCGCCTGCATGACTCAGCGCCCCGACCTCTACCATGTAGCCATTCCACAGGTCGGTGTCATGGATATGCTACGCTATCACAAATTCACCATTGGATGGAACTGGGCCAGCGACTACGGCACCAGCGACGATTCGAAGGAAATGTTCGAGTATCTGCGCACCTATTCGCCCCTTCACAACTTGAAGCCAGGCATCTCCTACCCTGCCACGCTCGTCACCACAGCCGACCACGACGATCGTGTAGTGCCAGCCCACTCATTTAAATTTACAGCCACCCTGCAAGAATGCCACAAAGGTCTGAATCCAGTTCTCATCCGCATCGATACAAAAGCCGGGCATGGTGGAGGAAAGCCCTTAGCAAAGGTCCTTGAGGAGCAGGCCGACATCTACAGCTTTATCCTCTTCAACATGGGGATGAAGTTCAAATAAGACAAGTTTCTGTCTAAAAATCATACGCAGGGGTGTAAAATTATTAGACGTTTTACATCCCTGCTGTGTTAAAAGCTTGCAGAGAAAAGGATATACTCATATCTTTGCATCAGAAAAATATTTTTTAAAGAGAGATAAGATATGAAGAGTTATTTCAGATTTCTATCGCGCAACAAGCTCTACACATTAATTAATGTGGCAGGGTTAGTAATATCGCTGATGTTCATCATTCTGATAGGCGATTACACTTGGCGCCAGTACAGTATCGACAGTTGGCACAAACATGCCGACCAGATCAGCCTGATAGGCTATCAGGACATCTTCTACATGTGGCCGCAAGCAGCCGAAGAGATTAAAAGTATGTGTCCAGAAATAGAAAAGACCTGCTGTGTATTGAGTCAGAACGGACGCATCAAGCACGGACAGGCGGAAGTTAAGAATGCCGAGAACGAACATGGTATCATCATGCTGACCGACTCGACCTTCTTCAGCATGTTCGACTTCGAACTGACAGAAGGCGACAGACGGACAGCCCTTGACGCTCCAGACAAATGTGTGATTACCGAACGACTCGCCAAGAGTCTGTTTGGCGACAAGAACCCCATCGGTGAATCGCTACAGATCATTGGCGATCATAATGTGATGCTGGGTAGTGAGGATCCCTACGACAGCACATTGGTCTATACGGTAAGTGCTGTGGCTAAGAATCTGGATCACACCGTTCTGCCCAACGAGACACAACTCATAGCCAGCATGCAGCGCTATCCGCAAATCATGGGTTTTCAGTTACAAAATGAATACTTCGCCTACACTGGCAATGGAACTCCCAAGGCTTTCTTCCAACTGCATCCCGGCACATCGCTCGATAGTAAGATTAAGGTTATACAAGACCATCTTTCCAAGAATTACTCAAGTTTCGTGGATCATAGTAAGGTGAGTTTCACCCCCCTTACTGATATTATGTTCGCCCCACAGAACAAAGGCATGGGACTACTGAAAGGCGACAAAATGCGACTTCGCATTCTGTTGGCAGCCGTGCTTGCCATCCTCTTCTTTGCCATCACTAATTACATAAACCTGACGGTAGCCAATACAGGCTTCCGAGCCAAGGAGATGGCTACAAGGAAACTCTTCGGCAGCAACCAGCACCAAATTTCGCTGAAACTCGTCGCAGAGTCTACTCTCTTGGTAGCCATTTCCTTTGCCATCGGTCTGGTTTTGGCCTTCTGCTTCCAGGACGATGTTGCCAATTTATTTAAAGGTAAGATTGATCTGATAAACGATATCAGTTGGGGCACTCTGAGTGTCTGCCTAGGCTTCATACTGCTGCTTGGCATCATCTCTGGCGTGTTACCCTCATGGCATATCTCACGCTTCCAGCCAATCGACATCGTAAAGGGCAGTTTCCGTTTTCATTCCAAGATGGTACTCGGTAAGATATTTATTATCCTGCAGAACGTAGTGACTGTAACCATGCTCACAGCAGCCTTAGTCATCTGGCTTCAGCTCAACCACCTCATCCATGCCCCACTCGGCTTTAATACAGAGAACATATACAGCATATACCCTCCCTTCGATAAGAGTGGAGAGGTAAGAAACATGCTTGAGAAGATGCCTTTCGTCGAGGAAATCGGCGCCCTTAACGGCACATCACTCACTTTGTACAGTAACTCTATGTCAACGATTAAACGCGATGGGAAGGATATACATATACAAAGGAGCATGATGAACAAAAAAGCCTTCGACATCTTAGGACTGAAAATAAAGAAAGACTTTGGCGCAACTAATGGCGGTGTTTATCTGAATGAAGAAGCTATCAGACAACTGGGCTATACAGAGGATACTCGCGAGATTGACTGGGGAAGAGGAGAGAAAAGTCCCATATGCGGTATCCTTTACGACTTCCATTGTGTTAACGTGTTGAAAGAAGTAGAACCTTTCGCAATCATCTATTTAGAAGAATTCAAGGAACCCTCTTATTACTACCTCATCGCAAAAACCAATGGTGATAAGAAGGCCTTAGCAGCTTTCCAGGATATGTTCAGGAAAATGGATATACCCGAGGAACAGCTCAATGGATATGCTAACAGCTTTGATTATTTTATCGCCGAGACTTTCGCTGATCAGCAGAACACGCTGAGAATCATTACCCTCTTCACGTTCGTTGCCATCATCATCTCTATCATGGGCTTCATCGGTATGTCACTTTTCTTCATCCGTCAACGCCAGAAAGAGATAGGTATTCGCAAAATCATGGGCAGCACGTCGCACGAGGTTATGATGCTGATGCTACGCACTTTCTGTGCCCCATTGCTGGTTTCTTTCATCATTGCCATCCCACTGTCATGGTACATCATGCATGATTGGCTCACCAATTTCAGCTATCGCATAGAACTAAAACCGTGGATATTTATCATCACCTGTATCTTTGCCCTGCTAGTAGCCGTGCTCTCCGTTGGTCTGCAGATCATCAAGGCTGCAAGAACCAATCCCGCAGAGAGTATTAAGACTGAGTAGGCGCCTGTTTTGCTACGCACTTGGTAACCACGTACGACAGAAGCATCGCCCCCACGAGTACGCCAAAGATGATAGACAGACTTGTAAGAATGGGTATCTCAATGTGAGGCATGTTCAGCTTTAGCCCAAACCAAACAGCCAGAGCATTGACATACTCATTCATAGCCAGCAGCATCTTCACACCCACGAAAATCAGGATAATGCCCAGTCCATACTTCAGGTACTTAAAGTACTGAGCTATAGCTGCCAACGCAAAATAAAGGGCACGCAGTCCCAAAATGGCAAAGACGTTCGAAGTTAGGACGATAAACGGGTCACGGCTCACGCTGAACACAGCTGGGATGCTGTCTACCGCAAATGCCACGTCGGTTGTCTCAATTACCAGCAGCGCTATAAAAAGAGGGGTAGCCAACAGGACACCTGCTTCGTTCCTGACAAAGAACTTCTCATCGTGCATCTCACCCGACACAGGAAAAAAGCGCTTAAACACCTTTACGATAAAATTGTTGGCAGGATCTGTCTGTTGCTCGTCGTCATGACCGAACATTTTAAAGCCCGTGTAGAGCAGGAAGAGGCCAAACAGTCCCAGTACCCACTCGAAACGTTCCACCATAGCAGCACCAGCGAAGATGAAGATACTGCGCAGCACCAGCGCCCCAAAGATACCCCAGAACAGCACCTCGTGCTGATATTTGCGCTCTATGCCGAAAAAAGAGAAAAGCATCAGGAACACGAAGAGGTTATCCATCGACAGCGACTTTTCTATCAGATAGCCCGCTAAAAACTCCATGGCCTTGTCGTGAGCATTCATGGGATAGAACAGATAAATACCCGCACAGAACACGAGCGACACGCCTATCCATACAGCGGTCATTCTCAATGCCTCTTTCACACTAACTGCATGCTGTCCTTTTTTGCCAAACATCTTCAGGTCGGCAATGAGCATCAACAGCACAAGCACATAAAACACTATCCAAGCCCACAAGGGTATACCCATTAAATTCATATCGTCATAATTTTGGGTGCAAAGATACAATTAAGAAACCGAATGACCAAACCTTTCCCGAAAATTTGGCTGATTCAGAAACAATTCTTACCTTTGTAACTTCAAACAATCAATAACAAAACAATGATAATAGATGAAACAAAAAATCAACCCTAAAGAAACAAACAGGGCTCACGCCTTTGAAATGTGGATGAAGTCGCCCATGCCCATGGTGACACTTACCAAGACCTTCGACGTGACACACCTCTATAAGATAAGCAAGCGCAGAAGTGTGAAGTTCAACACCCTCCTGTGTTGGTGCATTGGCCGTGCCGCCAGCAAGATGACCGAGTTTTACCTTCTGCCTGAACAAGATACACTCTTTCAGTACGACCGTCTGGCTATCAACGTCATCGTGAACAACAAAGAGGGTGACATCAACTCGTGCGACATCCCCTACTCCGACAATTTCGACAAATTCTGCACCGACTATACCAATCTCACGCTGACCACCAGCGCTTCCTGTCAGAGCATATTCGACGAAGAGGCCGCCATCATCGGCACGTCAACCGTCATGGCTACCGAACTCGACTGCATCGTCAACCAATACAGTGGCATCTTCAACAACCCCTTTCTGGCATGGGGGAAATACCGCAAAAGTTGGTTGAGAACTACTCTTCCAATCTCGTTTCAGTTCCACCATGTACAGATGGATGGTGGTCATGCCGCCCGCTTCCTCGAAGAGCTGCAACAAACCATCAACACCATTTAATTAGGGTTTTTCCACGCAAAAGTAGGGGAAATCCTTTGGCCGTTTTCAGCAGAAGGTCTATCTTTGCAGTGTGAAACTTTAAAACATTGACGTATATGAAAAGAATAATTATCGCCTTGATGAGCCTCGCGCTCACAGCACCTGCCCTTGCACAGCACGGCAGACCTCATTATTATAACCATACGACAAACAACTCACGCCATTATGACCATCAGATGTATTATGGTCTGCGGCTTGGTGTAGCTTTTTCAACAGTCAATTCCGACGATCAGTACCTTAACGGCAGTTCTGCCAAGTCGGGTCTTGACATCGGTGCTGTTGTAGGGCTGCAACTGGGCTACCGCTCACCAGTCTTTTTCGAGACGGGGCTCTCATACATCGAGAAGGGTGGCGACGGCCGCTATCAGGGCGACAAGTTCAGCTACAGTCTCAATTACCTTGAGGTACCTATGGTGCTGAAATACAAGTACGACGTCGATCGTTCGTTCAGCATCCAGCCCTTCCTCGGCGGCTTTATGTCTGTAGGTGTGGGCGGAAAAATCAAGGATTTCGGAATGCGTCAGGCCTTCAGTTCGTTCGACGACGATGCCTTCAAGCGTTTCGACGGCGGTATCCGTGTAGGCTGCGGCATCCAGTACGATTTTCTCTACGCCGAAATGGGCTACGATTTCGGACTGGCCAACATCTCTCACGATTACTTCGATACCTCCCACACTGGAACGCTCTTCACCACCATCGGTGTAAACTTCTGACAGACAATGTTTATTGGGAAAACTCAGGCTTTCATCAGGAAAGGCTCGGATTTTTCGACAACACACGGTTGCTGAGTGCCGTGAATGTTGAAAGTGAGCACGGAGCCCTCGGGGGTTACATCGAGTGAACACGGAGCACCTTCTATCATCGGCAGACTTATGTCGCTGCCAGCGGGAAAACCGCAGCAAACGGGAATGTCATACCCTTGCAGATGGGCTACCAACATCTGTTCTACGCTACCAAAACTAAGGTCGTACCTGATAGAGTTGAACGAGCCGAAGATGATACCCTTCACATTCTTGAAGTTCAACTGCAGTTGCAGCATGTAGAACAAGCGGTCGATGTCATGCAGAGACTCTTCGCATTCTTCGATGAAGAGGATGATGTCCTGATTGTGCGACAACTGGAACTTGGTGCCTGCAATGGCAGCATAGCTGGCAAGGTTGCCCCCGACAAGTATGCCCTCGGCGTGACCATATCGGTTATTAGCATTGGTAGGAATCTGATATTGCGGCAGTTTTCCAAACAACAGGTCACGGATAAGAGCTGTCGACAGGTCTTGATGACTGCCGATGTGAGAAGCCATAGGGCCGTGAATACACATCACGCCCGCACCAGTAAGCGCATAAAGCAATGTGGTGATGTCACCATGACCAATCAGCCACTTAGGGTGTTGCTGGTAGAACTCAGGAGGAATACGGTTCAACAGATGGATAGAACCGTAGCCGCCACGTGTACAGATAACCGCCTTGACGCGCTCGTTCTCGAATGCCCATCGCAGGTCGGCAGCTCGCTCGTCGGCAGTACCGGCATAGGCTTCAACATTCAGACAGGTGGTATTAGGTCCGATGACAGGGCGAAGGCCCCAATTCTCGATGACAGCCGCAGCACGCAGAATGGTTTCCTCGGCCATCCAATAGGCCGGGGAAATAAGCGCCACTTCATCGCCTTCCTTTAAAAATGGAGGTTGAACATACTCAACATCATGGTATAACACCTCTTTCAGAGATCTTTCAATTGTTTCAGTCATTTCGAATAATTTGTATATGGCGCAAAGATAGCTATTTATTTCGAGATTTGCAATCGTTTTCTTAAAAAAACGAGTAGGTCGTTAACATTTTTTATGCGCCATATAGCAACATACCATATTTATGGTATATGAAATCCCATACTCGGGGGATTGTGGGAATGAAAAGAATGTCGTACCTTTGCACCATCGAATTAAAAGAAAAGTTTTTAGATTAATAATAAATAATAAGGTAAGGATTATGAGTAAGATTGCAAAACAGCTGACCGAGCTCGTCGGCAACACCCCACTTTTGGAGCTCAACAAGTATTCACAGGCTAAGGGACTTGAGACACCCGTGATAGCCAAAGTAGAGTTTTTCAACCCCGGCGGTAGCGTAAAAGACCGTATAGCACTGGCCATGATTGAGGATGCAGAAGAGAGAGGGCTGCTGAAGCCTGGCGCCACCATCATCGAGCCAACAAGTGGAAATACGGGTGTAGGACTGGCACTGGTATCAGCCGTCAAGGGCTACCGACTAATCCTTACCATGCCTGAGACCATGAGTGTGGAGCGTCGTAATCTGGTAAAGGCTTACGGTGCTGAAGTACGCCTCACCTCTGGAAAAGACGGTATGCCAGGTGCCATCCGTGCCGCTGAGGAGCTGCGTGACTCTATCCCTGGAGCCGTGATTCTGCAGCAGTTTGAGAATGCCGCAAACCCCGCTAAGCACTATGCAACAACAGGGCCTGAGATTTGGCGCGACACCGACGGACAGGTAGATATCTTCATCGGCGGAGTAGGTACTGGTGGCACAATCAGCGGTACTGGTAAGTACCTGAAGGAACAGAACCCCAACGTAAAAGTGATAGCCGTAGAGCCAAAGGCCTCACCCGTACTGAACGGCGGTCAGAGCGGTCCTCACAAGATTCAGGGTATCGGTGCAGGCTTCGTGCCCAAGACTTACGATGCCAAGGTAATCGATGAGGTGTTTGACGTAGAGAACGATGACGCCATCCGTACCGGTCGTGAGATAGCTCAGCAGGAGGGTCTGCTGGTAGGTATCAGCGCTGGTGCTGCTCTCTATGCAGCCACAGAGATTGCCAAGCGTCCGGAGAACAAGGGTAAGAAAATTGTGGTGTTGCTGCCCGATACCGGCGAGCGCTACCTGTCGACGGTGCTCTACGCCTTTGAGGACTATCCCTTGTAAATATCCTCTATCACAAGGGCGCTCAGCGTAAAGCCGAAGACGGCGGTGATGTGAACCACAGAGCCGTTCACTTGAGCCTTCGTAGGACATTGTTCTGTGGTATGGCCCAGATTGGTCAGGAGCTCATCGCTGTAGACACACTGGAACTTGCGCTTGGGAAACTGCTGTTTCGACTTGAACTTCTTTCTCAGCGCACGTGCCAGTGGATCGCCCTGAACTTTCCAGAATTCAGTCACTTTGATGCGGGTAGGATCCATCTTCAGCGCCGCCCCCATCGATGAGTATAGCTTTGCTTTTGTCTGACAAGCCGTCAGAATGAGCAAAGCTTTATCTTTCAATGAGTCGATGGCATCGATAATATAGTCATAGTCATCAAGGCTGAACTCTTCAACCGTCTCTTGCGTGAAAAACTTCTGCAGCGCCGTAATCTCTGCCTCGGGGTTGATGGTGAGTAGACGCTCCTTCAACACCTCAACCTTTGGCAGTCCGACAGTCTGGGTGGTAGCCATCAGCTGGCGGTTGATATTAGTGGAACACACACAGTCGCTATCTACGATGGTCAGCTGGTGGATACCGCTGCGCACAAGTCCCTCTGCACACCACGAACCGACGCCACCGACACCGAACACGATTACGCGTTTCCGCGCAATACGCTCCATTGCGTCAGGGCCCAGAAGCAGTTCCGAGCGGCTGAAATTATCATGGTAAAGCCCCATCATTCAGTTACATTTATTAATGACAATACTAAATTACGGGTGCAAATTTAGTTAAAATCCACCGGTATTCATTCTTTTATCCGAAGGATTTAATAAGTTTTAATTAAGCCTTGTGGTTATAGTATCTGATAAGGAGAGCTACACCAAGGAAACTCAATAGGAACTCAAGGGCCACAATACCAATGTACGTCATAATAATAAAGTTTAAAGCAACACGACATCTGCCGTGCTTTGACGACAAACCGAGCGTGTTGTGGTTATCCACTAAAAGTTACTTGCGCGTCACACCCTTACATCGAGAGCATTCAGCATATAACCGAAAAAGGCTGGTCTTCAGACTTTCCTCCACTCTCAAGCGCCTTCTCACCCAAGTGGGCAATGGCATATATTGCTTAAGAGCCATAATGGAGTTCACTGCTGCGGGACAGTCGGAGATTCACACTCACATTCCCAATTAATCGCGGCTAAGCGAACCTTTACGGGCAACGCATCTCTGTATTGCGCTACAAAGATACGACTATTTTCTGAAACCCGATGTCTTTTCTGAAAAAATCACACGCGGATAACGTTTTTTATACGTCAATAGCGCAAGAATACCTAGAAATGATTAATCTGTTTTTGAGCATATTAGGCGGGCGAAGTGCTTAAAACACCGCGTTTTAGGTATTGTGGAATCCAAGGATTCGCCGTACCTTTGCAGCCGGATAATTGATATAGAAAAATGACAAGAGCAACGAAGACTATTCCTACAGAGATGAAGGTGCTGATGAACCACATCTACGAACTCAATAAAGGCGTGCGCCAGATGGTGCTGTTCACATGCAACAAGCGCTACGGCGAGCAAGCCGTTTCTCGCTTGGAGAGCCAAGGCATTCCTTATGTGCTTCAGCCTGCCGGACAGAAGAACCTGAACGTCTATTTCGGGCGCCGCGAGTGTCTTGACGCCATCCGTCTCATCGTCACCCGTCCGCTCAACCAGCTCACGCCCGAGGAAGACTTCATTCTCGGCGCCATGCTGGGCTATGACATCTGCGCCCAGTGTGAGCGATACTGCAAGCGTAAGGGCGAATGCAAGTGTGAGGGCAACTGCATAAATAAGAATTAAGTTACACATATATAGTATAATAGTAGAATGAATACAACAATTGTTATCTTTGGTTCCTCAACAGGAACATGTGAGGCTATCGCAGAAAAGATTGCCTCGAAACTGGGCTGCGAGGCCGTAAACGTACAGGACCTTACAGCCGACATCGTCAACAACAACCAGAACCTGATTCTCGGTACATCCACATGGGGCGCCGGAGAGTTGCAGGACGACTGGTACGACGGTCTGAAGACCCTTCAGAATGCCGACCTCAGCGGTAAGACAATCGCTTTCTTCGGCTGTGGCGACTGCTCTTCCTACAGCGACACTTTCGTAGGCGGCATGGGAGAGCTTTACAATGGCATAAAATCGAGCGGTGCCCACTTCATCGGCAGTGTCGACACCGACGGATATACCTTTGATGACTCCGAAGCCGTAATCGACGGTAAGTTCATCGGCCTGCCCCTCGACGACATCAACGAGGACGACAAGACCGACAACCGCATCGACGCCTGGCTGGCTGCCATCTCTCCCGCACTTTAGTTTAAAATGAGTTCATAAAGTATTTGTTTAGTTTGATTAGAGGGCTTGCCGTGAGGTAAGCCCTTTATGCAGGACATTTTATTTTTTCTAAATTATCATAGATATGAAAACAACCAACTATCGTGGCATCATAGGATTCACCGTCCTGTATGCCGTAACATCATTCGCGTGTGCATTCACAGGTTTCATTCACCCCTGGTGCTGGATCGTGGCTTTCCCGGCCCTCGCCGCTCTGCTTGGCGCCTACTCTTACTGCGAGGTAGCCGTCAGATGGCGTAAGTTCGGCGCAGGCACGCTGCTGTCTGTCGTGCTTGGAGGCTTTCTGCTGGCTATGGGCGAGTGCGACCTTACTCAGTCCGGACTGATGGTCGTGGCGGGTATCGTTTCCGACGGCGTACGTCTGTCGCTCGGCAACGATGACATCCAGTCGCTCCGTTTCTCCTACCCCATTCTCTCTGTCGGACTTATCGCATGGATCATGAAGTTGTGGACCGATACGGAGTGGTATATCCAAGGTGCAACCGAAGAGCTCAATGCGGCCTATGCTCATGGGCTTGAGCAGCTTTCAGGCGTATGGGGTCTGGCTCTCGCAATAGCCGCCACCGCCGTTGCAGCCTATTTAGGCGTCAGAATCCGCCTGCGCCTGGTATAGCTTTGCCACAAGGGCACCACTGATATTGTGCCACACGCTGAACACTGCGCCTGGTATCGTGGCAAGCGGATAGGCTGCGAAATGAAGCACCGCCAGCGACGATGCCAGGCCGCTGTTCTGCATACCCACCTCGACACTCAGTGCCACGCATTTGGGCCTTTGCAGATGCAATAGCCGTCCCACGAGGTAGCCGATGGAGAGCCCCAGCAGATTATGAGCCACGACGACCAGCACCACCAGCAGCCCGCCGACGAGAAGGCGCTCGGCATTGTGCGACACGATGACACCAACCACCAGTGCAATCACCACCGACGAGAAGGCAGGCAGATAGGGCGTCACGGCCTTGGTGAGCTGAGGCAGATAGCGCTGGCACAACAGACCCACGACGATAGGAGCAATCACCACATAGACAATGCTCAGAAGCATGCCCATGGTGTCAACCCCGACCATCGTTCCAGCCATCAGCCACACCAGCAGAGGCGTCATGACGGGTGCCAGCAGTGTTGATACGGCCGTCATACCAACCGAGAGCGCCAAGTCGCCCTTGGCCAGATAGGTGATGACGTTCGAAGCCGTGCCACCAGGACAGCAGCCCACAAGTATCACGCCCAGTGCCAGCTCTTCCGGCAGCGAGAACAGCCATGTCAGCGCAAAGGCAAGCAGAGGCATCACCGTGAACTGCGCCAGGCATCCCGTCAGTATATCCTTCGGTCGGCTCAGCACAATCCTGAAATCGCGGGGCGAAAGCGTCAGACCCATGCCGAACATAATGACTCCCAACATGGGATTGATGGCCCACGTACTAATCCACGCAAACGACGGCGGCACCAGCAACGACCAAGCAGCAACCGCCAGCACCATCAAGCCCATCCAGCGGGCTATGAAATCACACACCTTCTTCATCATAACGGCGGCAAAGATAGTCATTTTCCTGCCCATTCCCGCTATTTCTGCGAGAAAAATCCCGATTCTGCAGAAAAAAATACGGAGAGTCCCAAGGCTGAGACTCCCCGCAGGTCCTCCGAGAGAGAGAGGCATATATAAATAGCAAACAAAACCGTTCACTTATCTGTGCGGACCGTGATGGCGCGGCTCATGACGGTGGTGAGGTGCATGGCGCGGATCATGACGGTGGTGAGGCTTCGGATGGTGGTTGTAGAAGTGGCCCCTCTTGTAGTGAGCGTAAACCGCAAACGTCCATCTGCCCGACTTCCACATTACGGGACGATAGAAGTGGTTCAGCCCCCTATACCTGTCGTACTGCCATGGTGTGAGCACACAGCGCAGTTTAGCGTCTCGGCGGTCCCACCAGCTGCCATACACGTCGCCACGGCTGTTGAGACTCATCATATAGTCGAGGTTTATATCATACACGTCGTCGTACTGTGCAGGCGTGAGGTTCAGCTCATAAGCCATCTTGTCGCTCAGAAACAGAGCCTCTTTCTTGGCAGTCTTGTAGCTCATCGCATTGGCCGTGACGGTCATCGCCATCATCATCGCCATCAACATCATTTTCTTCATAACCTTTATCTCCTATACTTTAAAAGTTCAACATTTGTTTCTTGTTTACATCGGCAAAGGTCGCAACTTTCGGTTTAGAAAACAAAGGAATATTCCTAATTCAGACGGGTGATTTCCCTATTTCGCGGTAGGGAAATCAGAATTTCGAGGTGACAGACCATGAAAAAACAGGTGTCGAAAGCCGTTTTCTGACACATTTTTCGTATATTTGCACCCAGCTTTACGATACATATAAAAAGAAACAGACAGGAATTATGAAAGAAAAGATTCAAACCGGTGCCGGCAAGGCACCAGCGGCCATCGGCCCATACAGCCAGGCAATCCGAGTGGGCAGCCTCATCTACACCTCTGGTCAGATACCCATCAACCCCGCCACCGGCGCACTTGTAGAGGGCGGCATCAAGGAGCAGACCCGCCAGTCGCTGCTCAATATCAAGGCCATCCTTGAAGAGGCAGGCGTGACGCTGGACAACGTTGTGAAGACAACGGTATTCATGGCCGACATGAACGACTTTGCCGAGATGAACGCCGTCTACGCAGAATTCTTCTCAGAGCCCTACCCCGCACGCTCTGCCGTTGCCGTGAAGTCGCTGCCCAAGGGCTCGCTGGTAGAAATCGAGGTTGTATGCTCGGCTATGTGATTTCAGGAAATGGAGTACTTACCGAAAGACCCTGCCATACTGGTGTCGAGCGTCAACATGCTGCTTCGCGACGAGGAGTTCGACACGCTTGAGGCACTGTGCTATAACTTCGGCACCGAGCCCGACGATGTCAAGCGCTATCTTTTCGGCCACGGCTTCGTTTACAGCGCCGAGCAGCGCCAGTTCCGCCCGATAGGTTACGATGAATAGAATGCCCCTGTGACATTTCAGAAAGAATAGAAAAAGAGCATCCATCTCTGTGGGTGCTCTTTTGCAGTTTCAAGAATCATTCCTGTTCAGCGCTCGTCTGTCATGCAGGCGTATTCCCCATACACGATACCGTTCCGAGGGCGGTCAGAGCCGCCGTGAGGATTGATATGACGACCTGAATGACGGTCTTCCAAGTTTCTTTTTTCATAGTGCTTTAAGATTTTGTTTTTCACTTTTTCCTTCGTTTTTGCCATTCATGCAAGCATGACGGCACTCGCTTCATCGAGATGTTCATGGTGTTAGTTGCCGCCGTTCTGCGAACCGCCGCCGTTGCCCTCGGGCTCATCGGTATAGTCGGTGAAGTTCTTGGGCAGCTCGGTCACGTTGCCGGCCTTGGTCAGCTCGCTGCGGGTGAACTCCCCAGTGGCACGGGCACGCATATAGACGCTGTCAATGTGCTTCGTGGTGGAGAAGTCGGCCGACGTGGGCGCACCGTTCTTCTTGGTCCTGATGCCTGCGCTGAAGATGGCCAGCCCCTCCAGCTTCACGGCCTTGCCCTCCAGCATCAGCTCACGGATGCAGCCGATCATGTCCGTCAGCACGCCCTTGATGGCCCCCTTCGAGTACGGCGTGTTGTGCTCCGACATGTGCTTTGCCAGCTCGTCGACGTTGATGGTCTTGCCGATGGTGACGGCACGAGCAAACCACTTGCCATAGGCCAAGTTGTTGAGATTCTTGTTTTGATACTTACGATAAAATACGCTCATAATAAATGTGTTATTTTCATAGTATTAGACTACCTGTGCAACCAGCTACATCGGGTGGCCGCCTCCCGCCTTTTTTGTCCGGACGATGCAAGGGTGGTGCAAGGCGAGTGCAGAGCTTGCACGCTTGTTCCGAAGGTCTCAAGAACACAGAGCCAGCTCGCTCGAGCTATGCTGAGCCACAGCCCACACTCGCAGAGCATTTCCCTAATGCTCTGCAAAGATACAACATTTTTCGCCAGATTCCAATTTTCGGGCATCCGTAACCCGTAAAAAACTGTTAACGAAACACCACCAATCTCTTAAAATATGTAAACGTTTCGATTAACCGAGAGCAGAGCAACAACGTTTGTTTCTCTCTGCCGAGCGTGAGAAAGGTCGAGCAAAGCTCAACGATACATTTACGCCGTTCAAACGTATTGTTTAGCCACTTCAAATGCACCGTTTACGATTTACGAGCCACCGCCACTGGAAATCGCTTTGTCCCACCGCCACATTGGCTTCGCCGAAGTGGCTAAGGCTCGGCATAGCTCAAACGAGCTCGGCTCTGCACTCGCCACATCGCCACATTGCCACATTAAGGGCATTCGCCCTTGAACTTACAACAATTATGGAATTAGTATTAACACGCATAGCAAAACGCAAGACCTATACGATAGGCAAACTCTACATCGTAGAGAAAGTAAATGATGAGTATCTGGCAGGAGAAAAGCAAACTTACTTCTGCGACACCCTCGAACCCACCTGGCGCGACTACGCCCACGGAGGCCGCAAAATAAAAGGCTGTTCGGCCATCCCCGAAGGACGCTACGCCGTAGTCATCTCATGGAGCCCGAAAATGAAGGCCTGGCTTCCCATCCTCCTCGGTGTCCCAATGTTCAGCGGCATCCGCATCCATGCCGGCAACACCGCTGCCGATACCGAAGGCTGTATCCTCGTAGGCCAGAACCTGAAGAAGGGCATGGTGCTCAACTCAAACATCTGGCTCAAGCGTCTGAAAGACAGAATCGTCGAGGCCAAAGCCAAAGGCGAAGCTGTTTGGATAACCGTCAGGTAAAACCTATTCTCTCTCATTCAAGGTTCCCGATTAATTTCGGGGGCCTTTTTTTCACAACAGACATAATGCCATGGTGCGGTAATCGTCTGCTTCTTGAACAACTGGAAATCGTAGCACCTGACATCTGTCACAACAGTATCTTTGATGCAGATGCTCTGAAGTACCAGCATGAGCGAGTCGTTGCGATAGGTAAGCAACTGCTCTGGACGACGCAGGAGCGTGGTGTCTTGCCTAATGATGGTACAAATCGGGTATTCGAGAACAACGGCATCGCCACACATTACGGTGACTCTGCTATTGCCAAAGCTGCAACTATACTGATCTTCGGGAAGCATGATACTGTAATCGCCCAAGTCAACGGCCTTCTTCCTTTCGTAGCAGTTGCCGTTATCATACGGATTCTTGGAGTTGCTGTAATAGAAACTGTACTCTGAGTGCGACCATTCACCATATTGCTTCTCGAACTCGTCGGTTCCGATTTCGTGGCGGACATAGTCAATCACACTGGTGACATCTTGGTATTGCTCACACAACAGACTGTCCTGCTTGATGCGTCTCATGTTGACTTCATCATTCAGCTTGCCCGTCTTGGCATCTGTCAGTTTCAACTCACTGATGAGTCGGGTGAGTCGCTGCTTCTGACAACTCAGTCCGATGCTCTTGGCGGAAATGCCAGGAATGTAGGTGAAGAGGATGATGGCTGCGCCGAAGATAAGTGCCATGAGCTGGTACTTACGTGTACGCTTCTTCCATAGCATCAGCACGAAGAGCGTCATCAGCCCACCTGCCACCATCAGATAGAAACGGCTCTCAGTAAAGCTATAGAGACGGATGCGGTAGATGGAGCCTATCCAGTACATGATGAGCGGTGGAATGGCTATCAGCGTGAAGCGGCTGTAGAACCAGTCGTAGTATCGTTTGCTGAGTATCGACTGAGCCGTGCGACCTACGAGTGCCACGGTAATGAATCCCATCACCATCCAAGCTACGCCTCCCTTGGGCAAGTCCCATTCGAACACAATCTTAATGAAATAGGTATAGAGGATGACCGTGTAAATGATGACGGCTGGCGAGAGGATGAAGTTGAGGATAAGCCGGAGCACCTTAAAGGGTTCGCTCACCTCGTCCTCGTTCTGCCTAATCAACGTACAACATACCTGCGGAGCCAGAACGAACAAGATGAACTGAGTGATATGCTCGTAGAAATGTTGGGGCTCTTCGATACCGAAGATATAGAAGAACGAGGCCACGATGGCCATCACCGCCATATCGAGGATGCCCGTAATGAGCAGACCGAAGAACATCTGAGTGACCACATGCAGGGCATGAGCTGCAAAGGAACGGTTATCCAGTTTCCTGTTGCCCACAACCAGCAGAATGCCTGCCAGGACGTAGGTGAACGCAAAGCCGTATGTCCAAAGGAACGGCTTCAGGTCAAGCGCCATCAGAGGCAGGAAGAGGAAGAACGAGGCGAAATAGGCCCAGCGATTAACTCGTCGGAGCCAGAAGGACAGAGCCACCAGTGGCACGAAAAACCAGAGTATGTCGCTCTTGACCGCACCCTCCATCCGTGCTGCCGCCTCATTCCAGGCTGATGTTTCCGAGTCCCAAACGGCTATGATAAAGAATACTACTCCCAAGGCAAACTCAACAGGAAAGCGCCGTGGGCTTTGCAGTAGCTGCTGCAGCAATGATTTCACTTTCGTATTCATCTTAAATCTTCAGTTGTTACTTGTCGGATTTCAGATACTCATCATCCCTTACCAGCACCTTCTCGATCTTGCCGACGTACATGGTGTGGTAGTCGCCCTGCGGATAGCTCTGGTCGATGGTTTTCTGATAGATGATGCCATCCTGCTGGATTTCGGCAGCGTAAACCTTCTTGCAGATGAACACCAACTTGGCCTCCTCGAAATAGACGGCGTTATCGGCATAGACGGGCGTGAGTCCGGCCTTGGCTATCTTATCCTCGTCACGTCCTGACGTGCTGCCCAGATAGGCCATCTGCTTCTTGAACGACTTGTCCATGACACAGAGCGTGAAATACGGCTCTTCGTCCACAAACTCCTTAGTGTAACGCGACTTGCGGATGTAAACAACAGCCGAAGGATCGTTGTTTCCCCAGAGGCATCCCAGATGCCCCCAAGAGGCTGTCATCGTGTTACAACTGTGCTCGTCGCCAGCAGTTATCAGCATCCATTCGCCACCAATGAGGTTGAACGGATTAAACTTCAAATCCTTACAATTAATCTCTTGCATAGTCAATTCTCCTATAATAATATTCTATAAATATGCTCGATGGAATTCTGTTGCTTATTAGTATATCATGCAAATTTCATTGGCAAAGGTACGTGTTATTTGGGAAATTTCGCTATCTTTGCATCCGTATTTAACAAATGTTGGTTTTATAGTATGGGACTTGTTTTTGAAATCCGTGATAAAAATGATAATGAAATTGCCAAAAGCCTGATTCGAGAGTACTCGACGATTAAAGGTGCAGAGCAATGCTTTGTATCCCTCGACAAAGAATTGGCAGATTTGGATACCTATTATTATGGTGGCGCTTTTATGATAGGTTATGAGGATGATTTTCCTGTTGCTACACTTGCCATCAGAAAGATAGATGACAATACCTGTGAGTTAAAGAGACTATACGTAAAGCCCGATTATCGTGGAAGAGGCTATTCACGACTTCTTGTAGATGCCGCCCTGGATCGGGCAAGAAACCTTGGCTTTCAGGAAGTAAGGCTCACGACCAAGCCTGCTGTGATGCCAGTAGCGTACGGGTATTATAAACGTATTGGATTTGAGGAACTAGGGAACGAGAATGGAACAGTTTCCATGAGTTTCTCATTAACAGACAGGCACGGGATTCTGGAATTTTAACACAGAAAGATGAAACAAAAAAGACATTGCCTTTCGGCGATGTCTCTTTTCGAGGGTGCCCGGTGGGACTCGAACCCACGACATTCAGAACCACAATCTGACGCTCTAACCAACTGAACTACGGGCACCATTTACGCAGTGTGAAAAACCACGCTTGCTGGTTTTGCGGGTGCAAAGGTAGTCAGATTTTTCGAGACTGCCAAACTTTTCGCCGATTTTTTTCAGTGAAAGTTGTTTTTTCCCTTTTCCACCAATGTCAATGCTCCCCGTGATTCGAAGAAAAGCCCCTGCACCGACCTCAACGGCCGACAGGGGCATTCCTGATTGCCACCATTGCAACAGCCGTATTGACCGCCCTCGGCACAACGAGCTGCATGAGTGTGTAGGGTGAGAAAAGAAAAAAGTCCCCGGACGGTGAACGTCCGGGGACTTTTTGTTAACCTCTTACAGTGATTTCAGGGACTGCAGGATTTTACTTTGCAGGCTGGGCGGGAGCCTCAGTTGCGGGAGCCTCGGCAGCGGGAGCTGCGGGCTGGGCGGCATTAGCGGGCTGCTGGCTTGCACCGAAACCGGGAAGGTTGTTTGGATTGGTGGCAGGAGCCTGGTAGTTCTCCATTACAGAGCCGCTACCGCTGGCCTGAGGAGCTACGTAAGCACAAGCGACGCTGATCACTACCATGAAGGCAGCAAGGCCCCATGTGGCCTTCTCGATGAAGTCGGTGGTCTTGCGGACACCGCCGATCTGGTTGTAACCAGAGAACTGAGAAGCAAGTCCGCCTCCCTTTGATTCCTGAATGAGCACGATGCCAATCATGAGCAGGGCTGCAATCACGATGAAAATTACAAATAATGTGTACATCTTTTTTACTTTATTTTTTTATTATTATTTATTATCAGCTTCTCTAAAAAGCGTATTTGGTCTGCAAAGTAAGCATTTTTTTTCGGAAATTGCAAACTTAATCGCTGAATTATTTCAAGGGCTTTCGAATATCTGCCTTGTTTAACATAAATTCGGGCCAAAGTTTCGGTAAAGTACTCTTCGCCAACCTCTTCTTCGGGTGTATCGGGCTCTGTTTCGGTCTGAGGCGTCAGCAGCGGACCTTCGTTGAGTATGATGCGCCCCTTGTCAGAATTTATGAACGAGTCTATCAGGTCTTGTCCAGGCATCTGAGGCAGCTCGCCAGGCATCGGTTCGCCCTCGGGTTCGCTCTCCATCAGATAGGCAACATAGTCGATGGCGGCATCGGCTGGTGTGGGCTTGCGTTTGGCCTTCTTGGGCTCTTCGTCGTCTTTGGGTATGGAGCCGAGGAAGTTGTCAATCAGCGAGATTGTGCGGCTGGTGCCCTGGGGCTCGGCGGCGGGAGCGCTGGCGGGCTTCTGGGCTGGGCGCAGCTGGTAGTGTCGGCCTTCAATCATGTCGAACAGCACGCGGCGGTCGGTGATGTAGATGGCTGCACGGCGCAGTTCCTCGTCGAACGTGGGGTCGTGGAGCAGGAAGAGATTCTGTAGCAGCAGCAGGCGCGCCGTCTGGTAGTAGGGATAGAGTGCCAGCGTAGAGCGCAACTCGTAGAGCGTGTCGCGGTCTAAGCGTTCGGGGTGCTTGATGAGCTCGGTTATTCTCTCCATTCTTTCTTACCAGTTGGCTACGGTTGCGTTGAATATCTGGTCGATGATGGCATCGAACATCTTGCCTACGAGTTCCTCCTGTACGGAGTTGAGCGAGAGGGTTGAGTCGTAGCTCTCCTGAGCCGTGAACTGCTGTTCGAAGTCCTCAGCGTGGTTTGTATTGTTGGTAAACCTCACGTTGACGGTGATCGAGAGCTCGGTAGAGGCTGAGTAGCCCTCGGCGCTGACGGCCTTGTTGCGCTGCTCGTAGCGGATGATTTCGCCCTCTATCTTCAGGTCGCCATTGCGTTTAACCTGTTCCAGCTTGGTATGGCTGGCGTACTCGTCTTTCAGACGGTTGTTGAACATCGACCCCATAGGTGCCCACACATAGCTGGAGCGCACGGGGAAGTCGGCGATCTGGATGGTTTTAGTCTTGTTATAATCGATGCTGGCGCCGTTGAACTTATAGCTCACGGAGCAGGATAAAAGTAAAAGGGCAACAAGGTAAAGGGGTAGAACCTGGCACAGTTTTCTGCCAACACCGGATTGCCTTATCATTGAGAAAATCTTATCTTTCATCTTTTTACTTTTTCTTCTTACTTTCCACCCCACCCGCTCAGCTGTCGAGTCCATACTGCTTCAGTCTGCGGTAGAGCGTGCGATCGCTGATGCCCAGCTCCTGCGCGGCTTTACGGCGGTTGCCGTGGTTGCGCTCCAGGGCTTTCTCAAGCATCTGCTTGCTCACGTCGTTCAGGTTCAGGTTCTCGGGCTCCCGTTCAGGTTCTACATACTCCTCGGCAAAGGCGTCCTCGGCCATCGGCTGCATGGGCTGCATATGGCTGATGGGCTGTATCGGCGCCAAATGGGTGCCTCCTGATATCTGCGTGCCTGCGCCTGCTGCTCTTGTGCCCTGCACGTCGTCGAGCTGCTTTTTCAGCTGCCCCATCTCGCGACGCATGTCGTTCACGTTTCCGCGCAGTTCGAAGAGTATCTTGTAGAGTATCTCGCGTTCGTTCTCAAACGAGTGGTCGCCCTCGCGATGGATGGTGGCCAGCTGGGTGGTCTCCTGGTCCTGCGGAATAAACTGGCTCAGCATGGCTGCTGTGATGTTGCGTTCGGGCGAGAGGATGCTGATCTGCTCGGTGATGTTCTTCAGCTGGCGCACGTTGCCGGGCCACTTATACTTCATCAGCAGCTGCTTGGCGCCCTCGTCGAGCACCACGCGGTCCATCTTGTACTTCTCGGCCATCTGCATAGCAAACAGGCGGAACAGCAATACGATGTCCTCGCCACGGTCGCGCAGAGGCGGTATCTGGATGGGTATCGAGTTCAGGCGATAGTAGAGGTCCTCGCGGAAGCGGCCCTCGCTGATGGCCTGACGGATATTCACATTGGTGGCTGCCACGATGCGCACATCGGTCTTGCGCACCTCGGTGGCTCCTACGGGTATATACTCGCCCGTCTCGAGCACTCGCAGCAGGCGGGCCTGAGTGGCCAGCGGCAGTTCGCCCACCTCGTCGAGGAACAGCGTACCCTTGTTGGCCACACCGAAGTAGCCTGGCGAATCGTTGATAGCGCCCGTAAACGAGCCCTTAACGTGGCCGAACAGCTCGGAGTCGATGGTACCCTCGGGGATGGAACCGCAGTTGATGGCGAAATACTTCTCGCGGCGGCGGGGAGAATTGTCGTGTATCACACGGGGGATAATCTCCTTACCCACTCCGCTCTCGCCGACGATGAGCACACTAAGGTCGGTCGGCGCCACTTGCAGAGCGACGTCGAGCGCATGGTTCAACGCTTCGCAGTTGCCTACGATGTTGTACCGCTGTTTGATTGTCTGAAGTTCAGAAGTCTTCATTGAGCTGACAAAATTACATATTATTTCTGAATTATCTGCAATTTTGGCAGAATTTTAACACAAATATCATTTTTCGCGCTTGTCGAACTTGATCAGCGCCAAGCCGACGGCCGTCCAGATGAGTTCGCGCACACGCACCAGCAGCGCCACGAAGATGCCCGCCTGAGCCGACAGGCTGAGTCCCTCGGTAGACATGAGGAAACCGCCCTCGCGGCCACCCAGTTGCAGAGGCATGAAAAAGAGCATGTTGGCGAAAAGCGTGGTGAAGGCGTAGATGAGCACGCATTGAGGTATCGTCACCTCAGGCATGATGACCAGCAGGATGAAGTATATCTCGAGCGTGGAGAACAGACGGCAGCCGAGTTCGAGCAGCACGGCAGCGACAAACGTGCGGGGATTCTGATTGTGAAGCGCCGCTATCTGAGCATCGACCTCGGCCAGCTTATCCTTGTTGCGCTCCACATAAGGCTGAGCCCACTTCTTCACCATCGGGAAGTGGCTCAACAGCTTCATACCCGTCACGGCAATACCTTTACGATAGCCCCGCTGGAAGAACCAGATGGCCAACAGAGCCACGGCTGCGATGATGGGCAGCAGAATATAGGTGATGGGGGTCATCTTCTGTGTGAACAGGTAGAGAGGCACCGAGAGCAGCCAGAACCAGAAATGGCTGTAGATGTGGGTCATCACGAAAAGGATGACCGACGACGAAGCTTTCTGACCGCCGATCTTCGGCGAGAGCGACATGATGCGATAGGGTTCGCCACCCATCAGTCCGCCTGGCGTTGCATAGTTGAGCGCAAAGGCCGAGATGGTGATTTTATAGAGCCACCAGAAGCCCACCTTGCACTTACGGCACACACCATGCTCGTTGCCGATGCTGTTGATGATGATATACCACGAGGCGGTGTTGAGCATGTAGAGCACGCCCCAGAGGGCTATCACGGCGAGAAACCAGTAGCCGGCATGCCTGACGCCAGCCCATACTTCGTGGAAGTCGAGCTGTGTCACCATCACGATCAGCACTATCAGACCGAAGATGAAAAAGCCGTTCTGGTATTTCTTCTTCATTCCTTCGTTTCAGCAGGAGCAGCAGGCTGCGCTCCCGGCTGGGGTTTCTTGAACAGGTCCTTGGCCTTGGGCATGGCAAAACGGGCCTTATCGCCGTCTTCGCGCTTCTCATGATAGAGTTTCGGCAACGGATGGGCAAAAGGTGCATCATAGCTGATGCGGTTGCGATACATGTCGATGGCCGTATAGATGGCATGACGCAGCGAGTGTTCGCTGGCGACACCCTGTCCGGCAATATCGAAAGCAGGACCGTGGTCGGGGGTAGCACAGATGGCGGTGATGCCCGCCTTCAGTTTAACGCCATACTCCTGAGCAAGGGTGTCGAAGGCCGCCACAGCCTGATCGTCGAACATAGCCAGAACACCATCGAACTGCTCATACAGATTATTGCCGAAGAAGTCGTCGGCTATGTAGGGGCCAAAGGCCTGAACATGCTCTTTCTCCATCGCCTCGATGGCGGGACGGATGATTTCATTCTCTTCAGCGCCCTCCTGAGGATTCAGCGCCAGCACGGCGATACGGGGGTTGGATATGCGGAAATCGCGTTTCAGACTCTGATGGAAGATAACGGCCTTACCGACCAGCCTTTCCACAGTAATCGACTGAGGCACATCCTTGATAGGCAAGCGACTGGTTACCAAACCGATACGTACGGCATCGCACACCATCAGCAGCAGTGCCTTGTCGTCTTTCGAAGGATTGGGGTTCGGCTTCACGGGTGCCATCACCAGCACATCGTAGAGTCGCTTCACCATATCTTCCTTGGCGCGCTGCACAGCTTTACGAGCTGCCTCTGCCGACTCGTCCGTGGGCTGACCGAACTCCACCTTCACGTCATCGTCGAAAGCAGCCAACACGTTCAGACGCCCCTCGCGGGCCTCCTCGGCGTTGTTGATGGCATTGAACGGAATATCCAGATTCAGCGCCTTACGATGATAGGCTGCCACCTTGGGCGAGCCATATATAATAGGTGTACAGAGCTCAAGCATCATGGGGTCTTCAAACGTTTTGAATATCACCTCATAGCCTATGCCGTTGGTATCTCCGTGCGTGATGGCCACGCGAATTCTTCTATCTTCCATATTTGTCAATTATCGTTTTATCATTTCTCTTTCAGCCCTCCCTTGGCGGCCGTCGACAGCAAGCCACACGCGGCAAAGATGTCTTGACCACGGCTGGCGCGTATGGTTGTAAAGACACCGTGCTTCGTCAGGTAATCCCGCAGCGCCTCCATACGTTTCTCGTCGGCACCGGGCAGGTCTACGTCTGGTATCTCGTGGAAACGGATTAGATTCACCCTGCATTCCAAGCCCTGCAACAGCTTCACGATCTCACGGGCGTGAGTGGTGGTGTCGTTGAGTCCGGCAAAGCAGATGTATTCAAACGAACAGCGGCGCTGGTGGGTGAAATCATATTGCTTCAGCAAGTCGACAACCTCGGTGATCGACATCTGGCGCTCGGCAGGCATCAGCCGCTGGCGCTGCTCGGGCAGCGGCGAGTGCATCGAAATGGCTACATGGCACTCGCTCTCATCAAGGAAACGCTTCAGTTTGCCCTTTACGCCCACGCTGCTCACCGTGATGCGGCGAGGGCTCCATGCATAGCCCCAATCCTGCGTCAGCACCTCTGTGGCACGCAACACGTTGTCGAGGTTATCCATCGGCTCTCCTTGTCCCATGAACACGATATTGGTCAGCGTCTCACGCTCTGGCAGCGCATAAATCTGGTTCAGGATGTCACCAGCCGTCAGACTTCCCTCGAAACCTTGCTTACCCGTCTGACAGAACAGGCAGTTCATTTTACAACCTACCTGACACGATACGCAGAGCGTGGCTCTGTCGCCATCAGGAATGTATACCGTCTCTACGAATTTCGAAGCGTCGCCTACAGGGAAAAGATACTTGATGGTGCCGTCTTTGGAGCGCTGACAGTCTATGGGGTCCATCGCGCCGACAGCATACTGCTTAGAGAGCCGCTCGCGGTTGGCTTTCGAGATATTGGTCATATCATCGATACTCCTCACGTGCTGCTGATACAGCCACTTCGCTATCTGGGCGGCCGTAAACTGGGGCATACCCAGCTCTTTCACAGCAGCCTTCAGTTCTTCGAGCGACATGCCAAGCAAAACTTTCTTTTCGATGTTCATTGATTTCAAATTTGCTGCAAAGGTACGAATTACCAAGTGAAATACCAAATTTATTTGGATTTTCCATTCATTTATTTGGTATTCTCGAAAAATTATGCGAAATTTGCACCTTAAATAAACGACTAAATACACCCCATGAGAGAAAAAATTGACTGTTTTTTGCCTTGCGACGACATTCAGGCCACTCAGCACACTGTTTCGCAACTGAGAGGCAGCAAGACTATTCAACATATCTATCTGCTTGTCACAGAATCGCTTTCAGACAAGGACGCCAGAACCCTCTCTGACTGCAAACAGATTCTCGTCGACAATCTCTGCAGCAGCAATACCATTGCCAGCATTGCCGAAAACGCACAGGCCGACTATGTGCTGCTACAGACGAAGCCTCGCCAGCTGCAGATGGGCGACGGAGCCCTCGACCGCATGCTGCGCATTGCCTCTGACTCTGATGCCGCCATGGTCTATGCCGACCACTACGACATCACCGAAGCCAAGCGACAGGATCACCCCGTCATCGACTATCAGAAGGGCAGTATACGCGACGATTTCGATTTCGGTTCGCTGTGGCTGATCAAGACGCCTCTGCTCCACACCTTCGCCATGCAGGCTGGTGAGCACGATTATCGCCACGCAGGGCTCTATGCCCTGCGCCTCTTTCTGAGTCGCAACGGTCAGCTGTTCCACATCAATGAGAAACTCTACACAGAAGAGGAGACGGATACCCGAGCCTCTGGCGTGAAGCAATTCGACTACGTGAACCCTGCCAACCGCGACGTGCAGGTTGAAATGGAACATGCGGCCACAGCTCATCTGGCTGAAATAGGCGCTAAGATAGACCCTTCTTTCTATCGTCGCCCAGACTTCAACGAACAGGAGTTCGAGTTCGAGGCCTCTGTCATCATCCCCGTTTACAACCGCGAGAAAACTATCTGCGACGCGGTGAACAGCGCTCTGGGGCAGAAAGCCAACTTCAAGTTCAACGTCATCGTCGTTGACAATCACTCTACGGACAAAACCACGGAGCTGCTGCGTTCCTTCCACGATGAGCGACTGGTGCATATCATTCCAGAGCGCACGGATCTGGGCATTGGCGGCTGTTGGAACCAGGCCATCAACGACGACCACTGCGGACGCTTTGCCGTTCAATTGGATTCCGACGACCTCTATTCTTCGCCCAAGACACTGCAGCAGATAGTAGACTGCTTCTATAAGCAGAACGCTGCCATGGTGATTGGCTCTTATCGCATGTGCGACTTCGAGCTGAACACCCTACCGCCAGGCTTGATAGACCACCACGAGTGGACTGACGAGAATGGGCCCAACAACGCTTTGCGCATCAACGGACTGGGCGCTCCGCGTGCCTTCTTCACCCCTTTGCTGCGCCAAGTACGATTTCCCAATACATCGTATGGTGAGGACTATGCCCTGGGGCTCATCTTCTCACGCCACTACCGAATAGGCCGCATTTTCAGCGAGCTCTATCTCTGTCGACGCTGGGGAGGCAACAGCGATGCTGCCTTGAGTATCGATAAGGTCAACGCCAACAACCTCTACAAAGACCGTTTGCGCACACTCGAGATTATGGCACGCCAACAGATGTTGCAGGGCAAGCAGGAGCTGATGAACGACTCACCACTGCTGCGCTTTTTCAACCGCCAGCTCGAGAAGTGGGACGATGCACGGAACCGCTATCATGATCTGCGCAACGCCAAGAGCCGCGAACTCGTCATGGGGGCATCGAACATCCATGTACAGTGGAATCCTGCCCGCATGGTGTCAACAGGAGCCAGCATCGACAAGAAGACCATTGCCGAGCGCCCTTGTTTCCTCTGCGAGCGCAACCGTCCCAAGGAACAGCTCAAGAAATCTATCGACAGTCAGTATGATCTGCTGGTCAATCCCTTCCCCATCCTGCCCATCCACTTCACCATTCCCAGCGTGAAGCATGAGCCACAGCTCATTCGCGAGGCTTACGGCAAGATTCACAAGATACTTGGGGAGTATCCAGAACTCATGGTGTTCTACAACGGTCCGAAATGTGGAGCCTCAGCCCCCGACCATGCTCATTTCCAGGCAGGTACCAGCGGCATTCTTCCATTGCAGATGTCGTGGAAGCGACTGAGTCACAACCTTACGCCGATTATCAGTCTTAACGAGGATGAGGGCATATCGCTGATTGACGAATATCTCTGTCCTGCTTTGCTTATCCGCAGCCGTTCACAGTATGGCGACGAACAACTGTTCCGACGCCTCTACGAAGCTCTGCCGCAGCGTGAAGACGAGACAGAACCTATGATGAACATTGTGAGCTGGCGCCACGATGACGAGTATCTTTCGGTGGTTTTCCCACGTCGCAAGCATCGACCAGACTGCTATTATGCTGATGGCGACGCTCAGTTCATCATATCTCCAGGAGCACTCGACATGGCGGGACTTATCATCACTCCGCGTCAGGAAGATTTCGAGCGCATCACACCGGAAATGGTGCTCGACATTCTAAAGGAGGTATCGCTGACACATGACGAGTTGCAGCAGGTCATCGCTAACCTGAAGAGCAGTGAGCCCGAGAAGCGCCCCATGCTCAACGCCCAACTCTCTATTCAGAAAGAACCTAGCGTCAGCGTTGGCATCATCACTGCCGACAAAATATCGTTCTCGCTCAACAGCCCTTATATCGCCAAAGGCGAGGTCATCACTGGCGAGCAGACCGTTAAGTTCTCCGAGGGCGGCATTCTGTGGCGAGGCACACTCTATCGTAACCTTACCTTCAGGCCACAGGAAGGCAATGCATCGTTCTCTCTGCAGGATGTCACCATCGGTGTCAACTTCCATTGGGAGCGCAAGGAGACACAAACCTTCGAAGGCACCCTGCGCATTGTCGTAGAGGCTGATAAAATAGTGGCAATCAACGAGTTGCCAGCAGAAAAGTATCTCACCAGCGTCATCTCCAGCGAGATGTCGGCAACATCATCACTCGAGTTTCTGAAGGCTCATGCCGTCATATCACGTTCATGGCTACTGGCTCAGATGGAGAAGCGCCAGAAGCATCAGGAAGGAACTGACAGTTTCTTCTCGTTTATCAAGAAAGACGATGAGCTTATCCGCTGGTACGACCGCGAAGATCATACTATCTTCGACGTATGTGCCGACGACCATTGTCAGCGCTATCAGGGTATCACCAAGGCCAGCACTACACCTGTTGAGGAGGCCATTCGCGAAACTCGAGGTCAGGTAT
>JAEEGG010000711.1_pt1 | contig 98674 bp, 82 predicted proteins | sample 9134161 | NCBI WGS metagenome assembly JAEEGG01 (sample SAMN16246543, study PRJNA631951) | gut metagenome | biome: gut microbiome; feature: rumen; material: CR-attached | host: Bos | place: Iran: Karaj | collected 2018-10
GTGGCCCAAGCCATCGGACTGAAGAAATGTGAGCCTGTACATCTGAGAGGAGAAGAGGAAAAGGGAAAGTATGACTTCATCGTGAGTCGTGCGGTGATGCCCCTACCCGATCTCGTGAAACTGATGAGGAAGAATATCTCGAAGACCCAGCGGAATGCGATGCCCAATGGTATCCTATGTCTGAAAGGGGGTAACCTGCAAGGGGAGCTCCATCCCTACAGGAACATCGTAGAGACCACCGACATTAGCACCTTCTTCAAGGAAGAGTGGTTTAAAGAGAAGTTCGTGATATATTTACCCCTTTAATCTTCAATCTTCAATTTTCAATGTTCAATATAAAAACTTTCATTTTCAACCTGCTGCAGGAGAACACCTACGTGGTGAGCGATGAGACGAAAGAGTGCGTCATCATCGACTGCGGGGCTTACTATGACGAGGAGCGGGCTGCCATCAAACAATATATCGCCGAGGAAGGTCTGAAACCAGTAAGACTGCTCTGTACACACGGACACTTCGACCATAACTTCGGCATCGACACCATCTACGAGGCCTACGGACTGAAGCCAGAGATTGCTGAAGAGGATGATTTCCTGATCAGTGATCTGTCAGGACAGTTCAAGTCGATCGTAGGTGTAGGACTGAAACTGACATTTCCACCTGTAGGCAGATTCTTTGAGAAAGATGAGGTGATCCGTTTCGGAAACAGCGAACTGGAGATTCTCAGGACACCTGGTCATACGCCTGGTGGTGTGGTGTTCTATTCGCCCAAGGAGCATGTGGCCTTTACAGGCGACACGCTGTTTAAGATGAGTGTGGGGCGGACGGACTTTGAGAAAGGCAACTACAACGACCTGATGAAGAGTCTGGAGAACGTGTTAGCCAAGCTGCCTGCAGAGACAAAAGTATATAGCGGACATGGGCCGATGACCACCATCGGCCAAGAGTTGCAATATAATCCTTATATGCATTTTTCGAACTAACAATTATCATACGTATGAAAAGAAAATTATTCATTTCCGTTCTGGCGCTGCTTGCGATGACGATGCAGGCACAGACAGCCAGAAAGTTTACACTGAACCTGACCGACGACGGGAAAGCACAGATGGTGTGCTTCCTGCCAGAGACGCCTTCAGGCAGAGCCATCGTAGGTGTGCCAGGTGGTGGTTATTCGGTATTGTCGAACTCACACGAGGGTTATCTCGCCTCCGACTGGCTGAACAAGCAGGGCATTGCCTACTTCGTGGTGAACTATCGTCTGCCAAATGGCGATCGCACCATTCCGATGGGTGATGTACAGAAGGGCATCCGCACGGTGCGCGATTCCGCCGCTGTCTGGGGCATCCATCCGCACGATGTGGGCATCATGGGATTCTCGGCTGGTGGTCATCTGGCCTCTGTCGTTTCCACCCTCTCGGATTTCGACGCGCGTCCTGATTTCAGCATCCTGTTCTATCCTGTCATCTCGATGGATGAGAAGGTATCGCACAAGTGGTCGTGCATCAACTTCCTCGGTGAAGAGGGGCACAAGGATCCTGAGCTCGTGAAACAGTACTCAACCCAGAATGCCGTCCGTGTGCATCTCACGCCGCCTGCAGTGATCATCTCTGCCAGCGACGATCGTCTGGTGCCTTTTGTCACCAATGGTCTGGAGTATTACAAGGCCATGCGCCTGGCAGGCAACGAGTGCTCAATGTTTGTGTATCCCACTGGTGATCACGGATTCGGTTTCGGTCCTTGGTTCAAGTACCACGACCAGCTGCTCACTGACTTAGGCAACTGGCTCAAGAATCGTCCGTCGCCACAGAAAGATGCCATCAAGGTGGCATGTATCGGCAACAGTATCACAGAAGGCTTCGGTATCGATGTACCTTCGGAGTTCGGCTATCCTGCCCAGCTGCAGAATATTCTCGGCAAAGAATATCTCGTGAAGAACTTCGGTCTTAGTGCCAGGACGATGCTGAACAAGGGCGACTGTCCTTATATGAACGAACTCGCTTGGCAGGATGCACAGGCTTTCAAGCCCGATGTGGTGATCATCAAATTAGGCACCAACGACTCGAAGCCTCACAACTGGCAGCATGGTGCAGAGTTCAGACAGAACCTCGAACAGATGATTACAACCCTGCGTCCTGATCTGGCTCAGACAACGAAGAAGTCGAAGAAGAAAGCAGCTGTCAAGCCGAACACTTCACCCAGAATCCTGCTCTGCACACCGATCCCAGCGTTTAAGTCTACTTGGGATATCAGTGACTCTGTGATCGAAAATGAGATCATCCCCATCCAGCAGGCTGTCGCCAAACAATACGGACTGGAGGTGGTGGATCTGCATACGCTCTATGCTAACGATGGAGACAAGATGCTGGAAGACGGCATCCATCCAGACGGAAAAGGAGCAAGGCGCTTGGCAGAGCTCATCGCTGACGCAGTCAAGAAATAAGCAACAAAAAAGAGAGGCCAAAACCTCTCTTTTTTATTTGATCTTGTCGTACCACTCTTTCAGGGCGCCTCGTGGGATGCCTCGTCGCACAGCAGCATCCAACACCTCTCGGGCTTCGCGCCATTTATAGATGCGAATCAGAATATCTGCTTTCGACACCACGAAATCGGCATTGTCAGGCCGACGACGGATGGCCTCATCCCAATCATAGAGGGCCACATCGTATTGTTTCTGTTCCGTCTCGTAGGCAGCTCGGGCTGCATAGGCATCCGCACTATCGGGGAACATCTGGACGATGCGGTTGAGCTCATCCACCGTTTCCGTCTTGCGCTCCATCTTCCGCAACACATGTGCCAACCCCAGACGGGCTTCCATGTGAACTGGTTCGATGGCGAGGAAGGATTCGTAGTCGACCTTGGCCAGATCATAATGGCGCAGTTGCGTATGACAGTAGGCACGGAAATATAGCGCTGCCAGATTCTTCTCATCCAAACGCAATACGTTACCATATTCCTCCACAGCATACTCCCACTGCTGGAGGTTGATATTCGCCTCAGCCTTCTTCAAGCGCAAGTCGATATCCTTAGGATTCTGACGAATAGCCTCGATGAGCACCGATACCGAATCTCGCCATTGCAGTGGTGTTGTTTGCGCGTTCGCGCAAACAACTACCATCAACAAGCTTATCAATAATAGTTTACGCATTCTTGATGAAGTTTACGATCCACAGGCCGACTTCTTTCGTGCCATATTTCGCGCCACCTTCCACCTGAATCTCTGGTGTGCGGACATTCGCGTCGAGCGAGGCATTGACAGCCTCACGAACAAGCGCACCCTCTTTCTCCAGATTGAAGTGTTCGAGCAACATAGCGGCAGAAAGGATCTGTGCCAAAGGATTGGCCAGATTCTGACCTGCTGCCTGAGGCCACGAACCATGCACAGGTTCGAAGAGCGGTGTATGCTCACCCAGAGAGGCTGAGGGCTGAAGTCCCATAGAACCCGTGATACAAGCCGTCTCGTCGGTGAGGATATCGCCAAATGTATTTTCAGTTACGATGACATCGAAATAGCGGGGTTCTGTAAGCACACGCATCGAGGCATTATCGATAAACATATAATCAGTTGTCACCTCAGGATACTGGGGTTCTATCTCCTTAGCGATCTGGCGCCACAGACGTGAAGAAGCCAGAATGTTGGCCTTATCCACCACCGTAAGGTGCTTGTTGCGCTTCATGGCCATCTCGAAGCCGAGTTTCACAATACGCTCAATCTCAGGACGGGTATAGATATCCGTATCGTAAGCCATATCATTGTCCTGATGGCGCTCACCAAAGTACATGCCACCCGTAAGCTCACGAAGTACCACAAAGTCGGCACCACGAATGAGTTCATCCTTCAATGGTGACTTATGCAGCAGACAGTCGAAAGTGGCCACAGGACGGACATTCGCATAAAGTCCTAATTTCTTACGCATCGCCAGCAAACCCACCTCAGGACGAATCTTGGCTGTCGGATCATGATCGTATTTCAGATCGCCCACAGCAGCAAAGAGCACCGCATCAGCCCGCATACACACCTCATGTGTGCTGTCGGGATAAGGATCGCCTACCTCGTCGATGGCATGAGCCCCACAGATAGCCTCCTCATATTCAAACTCGTGACCGAACTTGGCAGCAATAGCATCGAGCACAGCCACACCTTGTTTCATAATCTCGGGACCGATCCCGTCGCCCGCGAGAATCGCAATCTTCAGTTTCATAATTCGTTATTTTGTTCTTTTTCGTAAATATTCAGCATCTTAAAGGTAGCCTTGATGGCCGCTTCCGTCTGGTCGGCATCCAAGCCACGCGTACGGAGGATCTTACCGTTATCGTTCCAGGTGATGACTGTCTGTACCAAAGCATCGGTGCGACCACCAGGCGGAATGGTGACAGCGTAGTTCTGGAGAATGGGGAACGTACGATCGAGATACTTCTTATAGATGTAACGCAAGGACTTCACGAAGGCATCGTACTGACCATCGCCAGTGGCTGAAGCCTCATACTCCTGACCATTAATTTCTACCTTAATATTTGCTCCAGGCTTCAGACCGTAAGCTGTTGAGACTACATAACTTACCAGTTTTACTTTATCTTCTGGTGCATCGTGTTTCAGCACATCGCTCACGATGAAAGGCAGATCCTCCTGTGTCACGATTTCCTTCTTGTCACCGAGTTCGGTAATACGTTGTGTCACACGTCTGGTCTGCTCTGGTGTGAGTTCCAATCCTAACTCTTCTAAGTTCTTGGCAATGTTAGCCCTGCCACTGTTCTTACCCAGCGCATACTCCCGTTTACGTCCAAAGCGCTCAGGTACCAATTCGTTCTGGTAGAGTCCGCTTTTCTTATCCCCATCAGCATGCACACCAGCCACCTGGGTAAACACGTTATCGCCAATAATCGGCTGATTGGGTGCGACAGCAATACCGCTGTAGCTTTCCACAAGTCTGGAGATGTCATTGAGTTTATCCTCGTTGATATTCGTCTTGGCATGGAACTGATCCTTCAGAATCACCTGCACACTCGACAAAGGTGCATTACCACAGCGCTCACCCAGTCCATTCACAGTGACATGCAGACCCTTAGCGCCACTGAGTACAGCAGCCAGCGAGTTGGACACGGCGAGGTCGTAGTCGTTGTGGGCGTGGAAGTCGAAATGGGTATCGGGATAGCGCTTCATCATCTTGCGGAAATACTCGATGCACTGCAAGGGATTCATGATACCCAAGGTATCAGGCAACATGAATCGACGAATACCGATGTCGCAGAGGGCATCCATCACCTGATAGACATAATAGGGAGAATCCTTCATACCATTCGACCAGTCTTCGAGATAGATATTCACAGAGAGCCCTTTCTTTCTGGCATAGTGCACTGTCTCTGCAATATCGTCGATATGCTCCTCTGGTGTCTTGTGCAACTGCTCCTGACAATGGCGCAGAGAACCTTTAGCCAACAGGTTGATGGTCTTACAACCACAATCAGCCACCCAGTCGACACTCTTGCCACCATCCACGAAGCCCAGCACCTCTACCCTATCCAGCATATCTATCTGACTGGCATAGCGACAGATCATACTGACAGCCTCCTTCTCACCCTCAGAGACACGAGCCGATGCCACTTCGATACGATCGACATTCAGATCGCGCAACAGCATACGGGCAATAATCAGTTTCTCATGAGGCAGAAAACTCACACCGTTGGTTTGCTCGCCATCGCGCAGGGTCGAGTCCATAATCTCGACGAAAGGCTGCAATCGCTTATAATGATCTACTTGTTCTTCTGTTCCCATAATTCTGTCTTGTTTTGATTCTGTACCAGGAAGTCGATGTCGTCAAGACCATTCATCAGACAATGTTTCTTATAGCCGTTGATCTCGAAATGTTCACTGCTACCAGTCGCTTGATTCGTCACTGTCTGATTGGGCAGATCCACCTCAACTTCCGTCTTCGGATCAGACTTGATGCTGTCGAAGAGTTCTGCGAGAAAAGCCTCACTTACGACCACAGGCAGCACAAAGTTATTCAGTTCGTTGTTCTTGTGGATATCAGCAAAGAACGAGCTGATGACCACACGGAAACCATAACCTGCAATCGCCCAGGCGGCGTGCTCACGACTGCTGCCAGAGCCGAAGTTCTTACCTGCCACGAGGATGCAGCCTGAGTATCGAGGATCATTCAGCACAAAGTCCTCATTGGGTGTGCCATCAGCCTTATATCGCCAGTCGCGAAACAGGTTATCACCAAAGAATTTCTCCTCGCGCGTGGTAGCCTTGAGGAAACGGGCTGGGATAATCTGGTCGGTATCCACATTCTCAAGCGGAAGTGGAATGCACGTTGATGTTATAACGTTGAATTTCTGTTTCATAATAACTCTCTTGGATCAGTGATTACTCCAGTGACAGCTGCGGCTGCGGCTGTGAGGGGCGAGGCAAGGATGGTGCGGGCACCAGGACCCTGACGGCCTTCGAAATTACGATTAGAGGTAGATACTGACAGTTTACCTGCGGGAATCTTGTCATCATTCATGGCCAGACAAGCCGAGCAGCCAGGCTGACGAATCTCGAAACCAGCCTCGACGAGAATCTTATCCAGTCCTTCTTCGCGGATCTGCTTGTCTACTGCCCATGAGCCAGGCACCAGCCAAGCGACGACATCATCTGCCTTCTGACGACCTTTCACAATAGAGGCAAAGGCACGGAAGTCCTCAATACGACCATTGGTACAAGCCCCTAAGAACACATAATCCACCTTCACGCCCAACAGCTTCTGTCCAGGCTCAAACTTCATATAACGAAGAGAGTTGACAGTTGACAGTTGACAGTTGACAGTGGTCGGAATGGCCTCCGTAATCCCAATGCCCATGCCAGGATTGGTACCATACGTGATGCGAGGCTCGATATCGGCAGCATCGAAAGTCAGCTCCTTATCAAACACAGCATCGTCGCCACTCTTCAGCGTCTTCCAATAGGTCACAGCCTGATTCCATTCTTCACCCTTGGGGGCAAACTCTCTACCTTTTATATAATTAAAGGTGGTCTCGTCAGGCGCAATGAATCCACCACGCGCCCCCATCTCAATAGAGAGATTACAGAGTGTCAAGCGACCTTCCATCGACAAAGCAGAGACGACATCGCCTGCATATTCCACAAAATAGCCGGTGGCACCGGATGTCGTGAGTTTTGCCATCAGGTAGAGAGCCACATCCTTCGCAGTCACACCTTTGCCGAGTTGGCCGTTGATGGTAATGCGCATCGACTTGGGTTTCTGTTGCAGGATACACTGCGAGGCCAGCACCATTTCCACCTCAGAGGTGCCGATGCCGAAAGCAACTGCGCCCATGGCTCCATGGGTAGATGTGTGCGAATCGCCACAGACAATGGTCATACCAGGCAGACTCAAGCCCTTTTCCGGACCAACCACATGGATGATACCATTATCTTTCGACATCATGCCATAATGTGTCAGTCCAAACTCTTTGGCATTCCGCTCCAGCGCATCCACCTGCGCCTTTGAGATTGGATCGGCGATGGGCTTATCCTGGTCATGTGTTGGTGTGTTATGATCTGGCATGCAGTAAATCTGCTGCGGACGGAAGCATTTCAGTCCACGAGCCCTCATCCCGTCAAATGCCTGGGGCGATGTCACCTCATGACAGTACAAGCGGTCGATGTAGAGCTGCTGTGGTCCATCTTCCACCTGCTGCACCACATGCGCATCCCATATCTTATCAAAAAGCGTATTCATACTTAACTACTCCTCTTTCTTAAACTTGTTGATACAATCGATATATGCCTCAACAGAAGCCGTCACGATATCGGTATTAGCACCGAAGCCATAATAGAGACTGCCATCGTACTCCACCTGCATGTGTACCTTACCCACATCGTCTGAGCCCTTAGAGATAGCCTGGATGGTAAACTCCTTCAGCGTCATCTGCTTCATGATAATCTTCTTCAGCGCCTTGATGGCAGCATCCACAGGACCATTGCCACTGGCAGCTGCCTCGAACTTCTGTCCGCTGATATCGAGACCGATCGAAGCCACACTCTTTACACCTTTACCCGTAGTAACCTGCAGGAAATCAAGACGAACAGCATGTGTATCAGCTGTATCAGCACCAGCCAACATCAGGGCATCGGCATCAGAGACTTCCTTCTTCTGGTCGGCCAATGCCAGGAATTTCTCATAGACCTTATCGAGTTTCTCTTCCGAGAGATCGACACCATTGACGTGCAAACGATGTTTCAAGGCAGCACGACCACTGCGCGCTGTCAGTACAATACTGTTGTCATCAATGCCCACATCCTTCGGATTCATAATCTCATAGGTATGCACATTCTTCAGCACACCATCCTGATGGATGCCACTTGAGTGGGCGAAGGCATTGCGGCCCACCACAGCCTTATTCGGCTGAACAGGCATATTCATCAACGAAGACACCATGCGGCTGGTAGGATAAATCTTGGTGGTATTGATATTGGTATCGATACCCAGTTGCTTATGACATTTCAGAATCATCGCAATCTCTTCGAGCGAGGTATTACCAGCACGCTCACCGATACCATTGATGGTTACTTCCACCTGTCGGGCTCCTGCCATCACACCATTGAAGGTATTCGCTGTTGCCATGCCTAAATCATCATGGCAATGGGTGGAGATAATAGCGCGATCGATATTATCCACATGCTCCATCAGATATTTGATCTTCTCAAAGTACTCCTGCGGCAGACAATAGCCTGTGGTATCGGGGATATTGACAACAGTTGCACCTGCTTTGATCACGGCCTCTACCACCTGAGCCAGATATTCATTGTCCGTGCGACCAGCATCCTCGCAATAGAACTCCACATCGTCCACATAACGCTTGGCATACTTCGTGGCAGCCACAGCCTGTTCGAGGATATGCTCGCGGGTAGAGTTAAACTTATACATAATGTGCTCATCGCTGGTGCCGATACCTGTGTGAATACGCTTATGCTTGGCATACTTCAAGGCTTCGAAAGCCACATCGATATCATGCTCTACAGCACGCGTCAGCGCGCAAATCACAGGCCACGTCACAGCCTTTGAAATTTCAATCACACTATTAAAGTCGCCAGGACTTGATACTGGGAATCCTGCTTCGATCACATCCACGCCGAGTTGTTCCAGTGCCTTAGCCACCTGAATCTTCTCTACGGTGTTCAACTGGCAACCAGGCACCTGCTCCCCGTCGCGGAGTGTTGTGTCGAAAATGTACAATCTGTCGTTCATTTCTTTTATATTTTACGATTCTATATTTGATGTTTCTTCTTAAGCTGCTTCTACGAAAAAAGCCTTTCACACTCGGAAGTGAGAAAGGCTCTATCATAATTTTCAATTTTTAATCTTCAATCTTCAATTATCTACACGCCTCGTCACTTCCGCCTGCTCCCTGCAGTCGAATAATAATAAGGCCGTTAAGTAGATTCATACTCTGCATACGTTCTTGTTTCTTTAATTTCGGCTGCAAAAGTAAGCATATTTTCTGAAACAAACAAATAAATCGTAATATTTTTGCTCAATTATGTTGCGATTTGTTGCTTTTTGGCGCTTTCACCTTATATATTATTAGAAATTACTCGTTAGCCAATTTATAGATAGCCTTCATATCTTCGGGTGTCAGCACCTCCATCGCACCGATGTTCATCTTGCCACCACGACTGCATTTGTCCACGAGGGCGTCGATCTCATCATCGGTCAACTGACGATGCAGCAAATCATCAATACAGATAGGCATATTGATCGACATGAAGAAACTCTCCATGGCCTCAATGCCGCGCAAGGCCGTAGCCGCTGGATCAGTGAAGTCCTGTGTCACACCCATCACATTCACAGCAAACTTCACAAAGCGTGCCAGATGCTTATCCATCACATAACGGGCCCAAGAACTCCAGATGGCAGCAAGACCAGCACCATGTGTCACACCGAACATACCGCTCAGCTCGTGCTCCAGCTTATGACAAGCAAAGTCCTTCTCCGTACCGCACTCCATCAAATCATTGTGCGACAACGAGCTCGCCCACATAATAGCGGCACGATGCTTATAATCCGCAGGTGATATCAGTACTTCCTTTGCTGCAGCCATCACCGTGTGCAACAGCGCTTCGGCCAGAGCATCCGTCAGCATTGCATCCTCATACTTCGAGAAATAGCGTTCCATGGTGTGCATCATAATATCCGTTGCACCAGCAGCCGTCTGGTAATCAGGCAGTGTATAAGTACGCTCTGGATTCATAATGGCAAACTTACAACGGCAGAGGTCGCTGTTTACACCACGTTTCAGCATACCGTCATCGTTGGTGATCACACAACTCGACGACATCTCCGAACCAGCAGCAGGGATGGTGAGCATCACACCGATGGGCAGACAGGTCTGGGGTACGGCCTTTCCGTCCCAGAAATCCCACACGTCGCCAGGATAACCCACACCATAGCCGATGGCCTTTGCCGAATCAATCACCGATCCGCCACCAACAGCTAAGATAAAGTTCACATGTTCCTTCTTACAGAGTTCGATGCCCTCGCGTACCTTGCTGAGCAATGGATTGGGCACTACCCCACCCAACTCAACGAAAACGATGCCAGCATCAGTAAGCATCTTAAAAACCTTATCGAGCAAACCGGAGCGCTTGGCACTGCCACCACCATAGTGTACCAGTACCTTGCCACCACCATATTGTTGAATCAACTGCGGAAGCTGCTCTTCCGATTCCCTTCCAAATACTACGCGTGTTGGTGCGTAAAAATTAAAATCCTTCATCATATTATACTATAGTTTTTCGAGTTTCTCGAGACAATACCGTCGGAAGTCAGTCCAACGGTAATAGGGTCCACTGACAGGCTGGAGAGGTAATGTCGCCTCCTCCTCGTTGAGCAGCACCTTAAAGAGCACATCCTGATCCTTAGGACTACTGCGGTAGAAGATAAACTGCAGGTTACATCCCATGGGGAAGATCGAAGAGCACCACCAGCCCTTTTCTTCCAGTTCATCTAAGTTGTCGGTCGCCAGATCGTAGCCGTTGATACCAATCAGACAGACCAGCGGCAACAGCACCGTCTCGTGTCCGAAACGCAACTGCGCACCAGGACGATCCAGTCGGATGCAACTATCGGCATCGGCAATGAGCTGTCGCAACAGATAACGCTGGCTCGTTGGCTGACGACTGCCATTTAGCTTGCAAGCACCATGTTGGATATACCACAGGGCATTATCGATCTGCCACATGCGGTAAAGGTCGTCGATATTGAAGAGACTCATGATATGGGTATCGCGGTTGAAATTGGTGTTCAACTGGAACAAGCCCATCTTCATGAGGTAATAGTTGAAATACTCCTCGTCGACAATCTCCTTAACGATATCGGGGTTTTTGAATATCAGCTCCATCAGTCGGGAGTTTCCCATACGAGAGGCCGTATAGGCATCATAGGCTTTCTGAGCTTCAGGGGTCATATAGTTCCGACGTAACTTGCGATCCTGATGATTCATATACCACTGCGTGCGCTGTGAGGCCCGCATGGTAATCTTAAGTTGTGGACAAGCCTGTAACATCTCCATGGTGCAAGCGCCCATCGACTCGATACAACGAGGCACAATGGTGCTGATGGCAGTCACCTGGGCACCCGGGCACAGCACTTCGGGGAAATTTTCCACCATTCTGCGACCGATATTCTGCAACTGCTGCTTACCATAGCCCGTGAGCTCACCCCAACGACCTTCTGTATCGCGCATGATGTTACTCATAAACTCAAAGATCTGCTCACCGGCTGATGTCAACTCATCGAGACTATCGGCATGCTCCATCATCTGGAATGGAATATCATAACCGCTGCGGCTGTTGATGTATCGAGAGCCATGACGACCATAATGCGAGATGTAGAAAGGCTTCTTATCAGCAGGCGGCGGTGTCAGGACTGCGGTGATCGTATCGGGATAAATATGATAGTTACACGATGCATACGACGGATGCTGACGGATCAGATCCTTCACACTCTGCGCAGATGCAGAGCGCGTAAATAATGAACAGTGAATAGCGAACATTATCGCTATCAGATATAGTATTTTCGCCTTCATTGTTTCTTGTTTTTATCGTTTAGTCGCTTGTTCTCATAACGATAGAGCTTGCGCAGATAGTAGCGTTTTACTTCCAGCCAGTGGTAGTAAGGCGCACAATCGGTCTCGATAGGCAATTTGGCCTCATGACCATTGAAGAGCACCTTCACCAACACATCCGGATCATCCATAGAGCGACGGTAATGAATCATATCAATGCTACCTCCAAGGGGAGCAATTCGATAGTTGGCCCAACCGTATTCCTCTAACGAGTCGAGGTTGGCGGTGTGGATGCCCATGCCATCGAGATCCATGAGACAAGCCAGCGACATCACCACGTTTTCGTAAGTATAGCGCAGGTGTACCAGCGGGTCTTTACGATTCTGTATGCTGTCGCCCATGTGCATCATGTTGCGTAGTACGGCTCGGCGTGTATAGGACTGATAGCCACCGTTCAGCGAACACCCTCCGAAGTTGATATAGTGCCAGGCATTCTGTTTACGCCAGTGCTGGTGAATCTCCTCAGGCGTAAAAATGTCCCAGAGCGTCACATGACCGGCAATGTCGGTATGCTGGACATTTCCTGCCAGGATAAAGAGCTGTCGGGCAAGTTTGGCTTCATCGATATAGGTAGCCACGTAGTTCTGATCGTTGAAGAGTGCTCTCATCAGTCGACCATCGTTCGAGTTGAGCGCCACGAAACGGTTGTAGCGGGCCATCGTGAGCGAATCGTGAGCCTGAGCAGCCAGTTCTTCATCGCCAGGAGCCATATAACGGATGCTCTGATTGGATGCTCTACTACGTGCAATGATGGGCTGCTGCATGGACGAGAGCTGGAGCAATCCCTCCTGCATGGTGAGAATACAGCGGTTCTCTACCACACTGTGCACACTATAGTACGTTTCGGGTTTAAACATCTCGGGGATGCGCTCCATCAGCTGCTTCACAAGCGCCCTACTCTGCCAGGCACCTTTGGCTGTAAGTTCGCCACCACGGTCTTTGGCATCGCGATACAGCAGATCAATCCGGTGATACACATCCAGTCCAAGCGGGGTGAGCTTATGCAGACTGTCGGCCTTGACGAATACAGCGTACACTTCCTTGTAATATTCCGTCTTGTCAAGGTAGTAAGAACCTGGGCAGCCGTAGTTGTTAATGTAGAAAGGTTTATAGCCTTCGGGGGCAGGTGTATCTTTAGCCTTACCTACCTGACGGGCATAAAACATGCCTGCCGCTCGGTTCACATCAGCCTGCAGTTCGTGTTTGACAGACTGCGCCTCCGCCCTTGTCGTAGCCGTTATGACTACTACTATCATTATGATTATTCTAAACATATTCTAACTTTTCTCGATTGTCGATGGCAAAGGTACAAAAAATATTTTACACCACCAAATATTTTAATGACTTTTATATTATTTGACCGTCATTTACTTTACTACGATAACACTAAGATTTTAGACAAATTAAAAAATTACTTTACTCGGCCATTCGCATAAAGGTTCACTTATCGCATCACAGATCACAGTTATTAAAATGCGTCCCTCTCTTCCATTGTTATTAATAGTTTTTAAATGATATTATTAATAAACGTTAATTCTTAAATAAGTTAGTATAAACTGTTTTGAACATTTAAAGGGGGGGGACCCTCAATATTAAAACTGTGATCTGTGATTTGTGATAGAGACAAAAATAATATCAAATAATTTGGCCAATTAAAAATATTTTTGTACCTTTGCAACAGTCAAAGATAAACCACAGTAATGAAGCAGTTCAACCACCTTTTCACCGCAGCAATGATGCTGATCATGGCGATGTTACTTCTCAACATTTCGTCGTGCCACAAAGCGAATGTGTACAGTAACTACGCATCCGACAAAGACTCGCTATTATACATACACACTGACAGTTTGATTCGCGCCACCTGTCGTACAAGCTCATTCGACCGAGCCATGTATGTGATAGACAGTCTGCTCGACTTAAAGCAGATCACCCAGATGAGGGCCGACTTCGGTCGCGCTGGTGCTTACATGTTGAGCAGTCAGTTTGACAAGTGCGACTCTTGTCTGCGAAAAGTCATCAATGACTATAATAAAGAAGGTGGTGACATCCGTTTGTACAGCATGGCTGTTGTCAATCTGGCCAGCACGTTGGGAGAAGCGAAATCGCAATACGAGGCAGCCCTGCAACTGGCACTGCCTGCCATCTCAAAGATAGAAGTCAGTCCGCTGGTCGACAGGGTCGATGTGGGATGCATACTGGTAACGATCGGTTTCTGTCAGACAGGACTGGAACGTTTCGATGAGGCTCGGAAAAGTTTCGACAAGGCTTATCGTATCTTCAGGGAGTATGAGAAAAACAAGGATTGTAATCTCAGAGATTATCGGGAATGCCTGAAGGCCATGTGTAATGCTACCGCCTCGTATTCTGGTTTCGGCATGCCAGATGAGGAACTGAGATATGCGGCATTTAGCGACTCTTTGCTGACCTGGTATCGCCATCAACCCGGATATGACAAGGACTATGCCGACTGGATAAACGGCAAGATATATCTTGCGCGAGCCGAGGCTCTGGCAGATAAGCACCAGATGGAAGATGCTAATTCTGCTTATGAACAGTTCCTACATACACCCTTCGGAGAGAGTGAAGACGGTCAGTTTGCCTCATGTACCTATCTGGGCTATGCTGGTCGTTATGCCGAGGCAGCCGATATTCTCAAGGAATATGATCGTTATGCCTACGAATGGGAAAAGACCGACCCCGACCTGGAAGAAATCAACGACAACATCTTCCCCAAGTTCCGTTATAACTACCGTGCTGGTCGCAAGGATTCTGCCTTGGCGGTAGCAGTGAGAATCGACTCGCTGATCGGACCAGCCATCAGAGCACAGAAGCGCAGCGACGCTGCCGAGCTGGCCACCATCTACGAGACCCAGCAGAAAGAGGCGCAGATAGCCCAGCAACAAGCCCAGCTCTCTGAGCAACGGATGTGGGCTGCAGCCATCGTCTTCGCCTTGATCACCGTCTTCTTTATCATCTACACGCTGGTGCGCCGTCGTGCTGCCAAACGATTGGCTGAGATGAAGGCCGCCCAGGAGCGAATAGAGAGTGAACTGCGCATTGCCCGTGATATCCAAATGAGTATGGTGCCCAGTATATTCCCTGAGCGCGAAGGACTGGATATGTATGCCTCGATGACACCCGCCAAGGAGGTTGGTGGCGATCTGTATGGCTACGTACTTCTCGGCGACAAGCTCTACTTTGCCCTTGGAGATGTGTCAGGAAAGGGTGTACCTGCCTCGCTGTTCATGGCACAGGCCACACGACTGTTCCGAACCCTTGCCACCCAACAGATGATGCCTGCGGAGATCTGTACCCGCATGAACGATGCCCTTTCAGGAGAGGATAACGAGAGTGGTATGTTCGTCACGTTCTGGCTCGGACTGGTCAATTTGTCAACAGGTCATTTGAACTTCTGTAATGCAGGACATAATCCGCCTGTGATCGGTGGTGAAGCATCGCATGGAGATTTCCTCGATATGATTCCGAACGCACCGATTGGCTTGTTCCCTGGTTTGGAGTATGAGGGCGAAGAGATTGAGAGTATCAAGGGCCGTCCGCTGTTTATCTACACCGACGGATTGAACGAGGCTGAGAATCCTCAGCAGGAGCAGTTTGGCGATGATCATCTGTTGGAAATCCTTCGCGACACCCACTTCGACAATGCCCAGCAGGTCATCGAATCACTCAAGGCTGAGGTGGAGAGCCATCGTAACGGTGCCGAGCCAAACGACGACCTCACGATGATGTGCGTAAGGGTAAACTAAAGAAACAGAAATTTTGTATTAAGCCCTATCTTTGAGCGCTTTACGGACGGCTTTCTTCTTGCGGAGATAGTCTAATCGTTCCTGCATATGCTGACGGGATCCACGCAGCTGATGACCATATACCAGACAGGCTGTGCCGAAGTAGAAGGCCACATGGATCCAGAGACAACGTAACTCGGGCACTACATCGCTGAGTGTTCCGCCAAGAGTGTTCATCCGTACAAAAGCTCGCACACCAAAGGTGGATGGGAAGAGCCAAGACACCCCTTGCCAGACACCAGGAATAGATGACTGCGGCCACGATACACCAGTCATAAACAGCAACGGAACGGAGATAAACACCATCAACAGCATCACATTCTCACGATAGCGCACCAGACAGGAAACGGTCATGCCGAAGAACACACACGCCAACAGATAAGGAATCATCAGCCAAAGCAGATCCTGCCAATGAACCAGTGTGATAAACGAGAAGATGCGCGGCACAACCATCGTGAGATAAGCCCCCATAATGGCATAAACCATCAGATAACAGAGCGCTTTTCCACCCACAATGCGATAGATGCCACTGTAGGCAGGGTGAATAGGTATCAGATCGCCATAACGGCTGTTTTCACGCGCTGTACCAGCTGACAGACCGATACCCAGCACAAGCGTCTGTTGCAGGATCAGCATCAGAACGGCCGGCAGTATAAAATTGCCATAACCGCCTGCTGGGTTGAAGATGGGCACATCATCGAAGTCAAGCGGACGTGTGGTAATGGCGTCCTCACGATCAGTGTAATTACCTGATACTTTCTTCTGTATCTCCGTCCCCATCGACTGGGTGACAACCACTGCCGTCTGATAGATAGCCTTATAGGTCAGCATCAGCGACATATCGCAATACACACTGACCACGGCCTGCTCCATCCGGTTAATACGGGTAGCAAAGTCAGAAGGGATATAATAGATACCCTTGGCAAGCTGACGACTGACGAGCGAACGGGCCTCATCCATATCAGCGGCATGACAGAGTATCTTCACATCGGGCGAGGCATCACACTTATGAATGAGTTGTCGGGAAAGTGTACTGTGTGAGTCATCAACCACCACCACAGGCACCTCGTGAACCACCTCGTTATTATAGATCCATGAGTAGAGCAGCGGATAGATCAGAGGTACGATGATGAAGAAGATAAGCACTCCCTCATCGCGGAACACCTGCTTCATCTCCTGTCGCCAGATGAAAGCAGCATCGTTAACGGCCTGTATGATCTTATGGGATATAGACATAGTTGAGCATTGCGTTTTTAACCTTGTGAATGACGAACCACGGCAACAGGATGAAGCCTACAAGAGCCACAAAATGAAACCAAGCCTCAAGCAGCGGGAATCCGTTGAACACACAGATCTGATAAACCATGTAATAATGGCGCAAGGGGAAAAGCCACGAGAGCGCCTGAAGGGCACCATCCATGCCCATCACGGGGAAGGCTGAGCCAGCCATCGAGAAACTCAGGACAGCCCACAGCGAACAGACACTCATCGACATACGCAGCGAAGGCATCAGTCCAAAGGCAAAGATACCGAATCCCTGTGCAGCAAACACCTCAAGAACACCCAACAGAATCAGTCCCCATACCCCACGATGCGGGAAGCCTAAGATGCCGAAGACATAGAACTCGTAGCCGAAGATCAGCACCAGCCAGATAAGACTCTGTGGCAGATACTTGCCGATGATAGCCACAACAATCCTGTTGTCGGCCAGACGAAGCCACTCTTTCCCTCGTCCGAACTTCAACTCCATACCCAATGAATAGGCCGTAATGAGGAAGATAAACAGCATCATCACACCAGGCACGAGTACAGTAGAGAGGTAGGCATTATAGTTGGTCCATGGGTTGCCGACCTGATGGAGGTCAATGCGGATGGGTTGCAGGAATGCCTGTATCTGTTCCGGGGTATAGCCCTTGGCACGCATCGTGGCCTGACCAACGGCTGCTGAGCCCAGATTAGAGATCGTTTTCAGATCCCTCATCAGCAACGAGCCCGACATCACCGACCCCATGTTATAATAATAGGAAATCTTCGGCTGTCGACTCGACAAGAGCGCATCGGTGGTTCCCTTCGGAATATAGAGAAACGCATAGATCTCATTCTCTTGGATAGCCCTGCGAGCCTCGTTTACTGACGGGTAATGCGCAATAACCTTTGTGCTCTGGAAACCATCGAGACGACGAATCAGACTGCGGGAGGTTGTGGTGTTGTCGAGATCAACCACACCCACTGGCATATCCTGAGGCAGTCCCTCATCCATCAGCGAGGTAAAGAACACCATCGCCAACAGGGGGAACACCACCATACAGAAGCCGTAGATGTGATTCTTCCTGAGAATCCTCATCTCACGCTTCGTAATAAGCCAGATCTGATTCAGAGATTTCACTCTCAATACTTCATTCAAAACACATTACTTCACTATCAAGCTCATACCAGGGCGCAGTCCTTCGAGTTTCTCAACGGGACGAGCCTTCAGTTCAAAGGTCTTCAGATCATACTGACCATTGGCCTTAGTAGCCTTCCATACAGCATACGAGCCCTGATCCTTGAGATAATAGACTTTCATCTTGATATCTTTGTTGAAGGCAGGGACGAAAGCCGTAAACTCAGTGCCTACCTGCATGCCATTCAACTGATCCTCGCGGACATTGAATGTGCCCCACATATCACTCATCACGGCAATCGACATGATCGGTGAACCAGTACCGACGAGTTCACCCACCTTTGGATAGACATCAGACACCTCCCCTTCCATCTGAGCTATCTGAACAGTCTCATGGATATAGGAATTTACTTCGTTGACAGCCCCCTTGGCACGATCTACCTGTGCGGCAGCAGCCAGTTTGTCCTCGCGACGAGCACCATTGACAGCCATATCATACTGACTCTGAGCAGCCTTTACCTGGGCTTCCATCGCCTTATAGTTAGCATAGGCCTCATCGCGCTTCTGGGCACTCATCACACCCTCATCATAAAGGCGCTGCACACGCTGATAAGACTTCTCTGCGATCTCAAGACCAGCCTTAGCCTGCTGGAGAACGGAGTAAGCACCGCGGATCTGTTCCTCACGGGCACCATTACGGGCTTTCATCTCAAGGGCAGCAGCTGCACTCTCGGCACCCTGAGCCTGCTCCATCTTGGCACGCACCTCTGGCGCATCAAGGATGGCAAGCGTATCGCCTACCTTCACATAATCGCCCTCCTTCACTCGGAGTTCAAGAATGCGTCCTGGCACCTTGCTCGACACACGGTACTCTGTTACTTCTACTTGTCCCTGAATGATATCCGGATCACGCCCAAGGGCTAAGAATCCGATGAGGGCTACGACGATGATCACTGCCGCAAACCCAGCGATTGCGAGCAGAATGTTGTTATGTTGACTTTTTGCACTCATAATATATTTCAATTTTCAATTATCAATTACTCAAGTGTTCCTAACGCCTTTTGCAGATCGACCTGCGAGAGCTTGACATCAATCTCAGCATCAATCTTCTGCGACTGAGCCTGGAGCCAGGCTGTCTGTGCCTCCATCACCGTTGTCGGTGTGATGACGCCCTCACTGAATCCGAGGTTGGCTGTACGCAGATTCTCATCAGCCCGCTTAATATTGGCCTGTGCCATCGTGAGTTTCTTGTAGGCCTCATCCACTCGGAATGTGGTCTGGTTTACCTGCAACTCAATCATCTCACGAGCCTCAGCCAACTCCAGATTAGCAATCGAGGTGGCACCCTTGGCTGCGCGAACCTTATACATGACGTCGCCCCAGTTCCAGAGCGGCACACGAACCATCACACCCACATTCCAGAAACCACCGAACTTATTCTCGAAACCATTCAACACATTGGGATTGCTGACAGCATAGCCACCCATCAGGAGCACCTGTGGCAGATTACCGGCACGGAGCACATTGGTAGCCTGTTTCGTCAGGTCGACAGTGTTATGCAACAGCTTCAGCTCAGGACGATTCTCCACAGCCTTTTCCACATCCAACTGCGGTGTGAGTTCAACCACAGCGATATCCTCTGCCATCTCATCCTGAAGCACCACCTGCTCATCCAGCGGCAGACCGCAAAGCTGACAGAGCAGCATCCGAGAGAGTATCAGTCCGTCGTTGACCTTTACCAGTGCCATCTCGGCCTCATTCACTTTCACATCGACACTCAGACCATCGCTACGAGTAGCAAAACCCTCATCTATCATCTTATAGACATCAGAGTCAAATTTCTTAACCAGCTCAAGATAGCTCTCCGCCAACTGTTTCTTATGATGCAGCGACACCACCTGCCAATAGGCCTGGTCTATCTTGTAAAGTGTGGCCTGGCGACGTACTTCCATCGAGTGACCAGCCATCTCTTCATTGATGTCTGCCATCTTGTTCAGAGCGATGATGCTTCCGCCCATAAACACAGGCTGTGTCAACAGGATGGATCCTGCCCAGATATTTCGTGTGTCTGTCCGTAAGGCATCCACAATCTTCTGACCCTCAGTATTGAGTGCCTGTTGAAGACCTGTCATCAGTCCCCCCATGCCCGACTGCAAATCCCCCATCATCTGCTGGACATTGGCCACTGGGATACCCAACTGGGCAAAAGCGTTACCCATCTGGGCAAACGAATTCTCGATGGCGCCCATCTGAGGTTGCATGGCGCCAACCATCTCGGTGCCCAACAAAGGCAGACTCTGTTTCTGGGCATTGCTCAGCAGGGAGATTTCCTCACTGGTATGCTCATAGGTACCGATAGCACTGACATGAGGCAGATATTTGGTGCGGGCTGTTTTTCGGATATTCGCAGCCACCTCTTGCTTCACCTTTGAGACGCCTAACTGCTTATTGTTCGCCAGAGCCATCTGTCGGCAGCTGTCGAGCGTAAGCACTCTCTGCGCACCTGCGGTGAAAGGTAAAAAGGTAAAAAGGTAAAGAGGTAAAACCCATCTCACCCCACTTTTTACCATACCTATTCCTTTTGTGTTCATGATAATATCTGTTTTACTTACTTAAGACTAAACGTTCTTGATCCAATCATGTTACCATCGGCAAAGATACTGACGCGATAGTCACCAGCCTGGAGCATCTGGGTCACATTCCAGAAGGTAGCCACAGGTGTTTCCTCACCTGTATATTCGATGATCTTCTTCATCGAACATTCCAGGTTCTTGTTCTCGTATGGGAAAGTGCCGCCACCACCAAGCACATTGCCACCAGGATTCTGGATCCGCACATAGATGGTGCGGTTGCCATTCGAGGCTGTCACATTCTTCGAGATAGAGAAGTTGACATTCAACTGCTTGCAGTCCTTCAGTTTCTTAGCAACCTTACCATGTTTGTCGAGCATCTGCATCTGAATGTTTGTCGCGTCAAGCTGGGCGGCAATAGCCACTTTCTCCGAGAGCGAGGCTTTCTCACTGCTCAGTCCTGCCACCTGGGCATTACGCTGTTCCAGCTCCTGTGTCACACGACTGTTCTCCTCCTTCAGACTCTCATTCAGCCGGTTCAGTGAATCGATCTGCATCACATAGTCACGCAGCACGGCACGGACAGTTGCCAGTTCCTTCTTCAGTCGGGCAATCTCTCGGGCATCAGAAGCCTTTACCTGTCGGAGTTCCTCCAACAGTTTCTGGGTCTTCATCTGCTCCTCAGTCAGTTGGGCAATGATAGAGTCATTGTTGATCTGCGTCTTCATCTCACTGTATTGTAAGGCAAAACGCTCATACTCATTCTCCATCTCCTGCTTGTCAAGGGCTGCCAGCTCCTGCATATCACGGTTTACCTGCTTCTGTTCCTCCAGACTAAGGAACAGCCAAACAAGCCCACCCACAAGGGCGAGCATCACCACGATAATCGGTATGATTACTTTCTTACTCATATCATTTCTTTCTAAAAACGCTGCAAAGGTAGACCTTTTCAACGAAATAACAAAGAAAATCGCTTCTTCTGGTGTTTTTACCTTGTTTAATTTTATAATATTTACCAACTTTTCTACCATTTTTGCAGTTTTATACATTTTTATTTGGAGGATTGTAAGAAATGCCGTATATTTGCCACCGAATTTACTACGCCTATGCAAAAGGAACACTTTTTTTACAAGGTGTATCACCTTTATTATGATGGTTTTCGTTCGATGACACTCGGACGGACTCTCTGGGCGGTAATACTGATAAAACTCTTCATTATCTTTGTGGTATTGAAGTTGTTCTTCTTCCCCAACTTCCTGAAGCAGCATGCTGAGGGCGACGAGGCTGGCTTTGTAGCCAGTGAGTTGGTAGAGCGGGCTCAATAATTTAAAATCAATCATATTATGCTACAAAACCTATTTCTTAACATGGATGCCGGAATGATCGACTGGTCGAGAGCGCAATTCGCTCTGACGGCAATCTATCATTGGCTCTTCGTTCCCCTGACGCTTGGTTTGGCGGTGATCATGGGTATCGTAGAGACCAACTACTATCGTACTAAAGACGATTTTTGGAAAGAAGCTGCCAAGTTCTGGCAGAAGCTTTTCGGTGTTAACTTTGCCATGGGTGTGGCCACTGGTATCATCCTCGAGTTTGAGTTTGGTACCAACTGGAGTAACTACTCGTGGTTCGTTGGCGACATCTTCGGCGCGCCATTGGCTGTCGAGGGAATCGTGGCCTTCTTTATGGAGAGCACCTTCGTGGCTGTGATGTTCTTCGGCTGGAATAAGGTGTCGCGCGGCTTCCATCTGGCCTCTACCTGGCTCACTGGCTTAGGTGCCACCATCTCAGCTTGGTGGATTCTGGTGGCCAATGCCTGGATGCAGTGTCCTGTAGGCTGCGAGTTCAATCCCGACACCATGCGCAATGAGATGGTTTCGTTCGCAGAGGTAGCCCTCTCACCTTTCGCCATCTCGAAGTTCTGTCATACGGTGACCTCTGCCTGGATCATCGGTGCCATTTTCTGCGTAGGTGTGTGCTGCTGGTATCTGATGAAAAAACGCCACACTAAACTGGCTATCGAGAGCATGAAGATCGGTGCCTGGGTAGGACTGGTGGCCGCCTTGTTGGCTGGTGCTACTGGTCATAAGTCGGGTATGGATGTGGCTGAAGCTCAGCCCATGAAGCTCGCTGCCATGGAGGCACTCTACAATGGTGGAACGGATCAAGGTCTGACAGCCATTGCCTGGGTGAATCCCTTTGCCCAGCCCGACTATGCCAACGAGGAGTCGGCACCTATGAAGATAGATATGCCTTATGGTCTTTCGCTGATGGCTACCAACGATCCTCATGGTTTCGTACCTGGTATCAATGACATTCTGAATGGCTATACCACACCCGATGGAAAGGTAGAGCCATCCATTGAAGAAAAGATAGAACGAGGCAAGAAGGCCATCGAGTCTCTTGCCTGCTACAGAGCTGCTAAGTTCGGCAGTAGCGATGACGGTTCGGCAACAGCCTATCATCTGGGTGTCTTGAAGGAGAATATGCAGTACTTCGGCTATGGCTATATCAAGGATAAGAACGACATCGTACCTTTCATCCCAGTAAACTTCTGGGCCTTCCGTATCATGGTAGGACTCGGCTGCTTGTTCATCCTCTTCTTCGCTGTGATCATCTTCGCTTTGTGGAAGAAAGATGTGACTGCCCTGAAGAAGTGGCACTACTGGGTAGCTATTGCTTTGATACCATTGGGCTATATCGCTTCAGAAAGTGGTTGGCTGGTGGCAGAGTTCGGTCGTCAGCCTTGGACCATCCAGGATATGCTGCCCACCTGGGCTGCAGTCAGCGACCTCCCATCAAGCAGTGTCGCCATCACGTTCTTCCTCTTCCTCATCCTCTTTACCACGATGCTGGCAGTGGAAATCAATATCTTACTTAAACAAATAAAGAAAGGGCCTGCAGTATGACATACGAATTTTTACAACACTATTGGTGCTTCATAGTATCGTTACTTGGCGCCATACTTGTTTTCCTGCTCTTTGTACAGGGTGCCAACTCACTGGCCGGCAGCCTCGGCTACACGGAAGAGGGCAAGCGACTGGTTTACAACTCTACAGGTCGTAAGTGGGAGTTCACCTTCACCACCCTTGTTACTTTCGGTGGTGCTTTCTTCGCTTCGTTCCCCTTGTTCTATTCAACAAGCTTCGGCGGAGCATACTGGCTCTGGATGATTATCCTCTTTACTTTCGTGCTTCAGGCTGTGAGCTATGAGTTCCAGAACAAGATCGGCAATATCCTCGGTCCGAAGACCTTCCAGTTCTTCCTGACACTGAATGGTATCGTTGGTCCGCTGCTCCTTGGTGGTGCTGTGGCAACTTTCTTCGAAGGTTCGAACTTCATCATCGAGAAGAACAACCTCGTGGATGTCGGGGCCATCACACCGATTATCTCTCGCTGGGCGAATGCATCACATGGTCTCGATGCCTTGCTGAATCCTTGGGTATTGGTACTGGGCTTCGCTGTGGTGTTCCTGGCTCGTGTTCTGGGAATCCTCTATGTAATAAACAATGTCAACGATGAGGATATCCGCAGTCGAGGCAGTGTCCGTCTGATTGGCGCAGCCATCCCCTTCCTCCTGCTCTTCGTAGCCTATCTCGTTCACGTATTGCTGAAGGATGGTTTTGCGGTTGATGACTTCGGTCGTGTCTATATGGAACCTTATAAGTACTTGAACAACTTCATCGAGATGTGGTATCTGCTGGTAGTGCTGCTGATTGGTGTGGTGTTGGTGCTCTATGGCATCGGCAAGACCATTGTCTCGAAGAAGTATGTGGGTGGCATCTGGCCTGCTGGTATCGGCACTGTACTCACGGTGCTGGCCTTGTTGCTGAGCTGTGCCTGGAACAATACAGCTTACTATCCTTCAACAGCCGACTTACAGAGTTCACTGACACTCCAGAATTCTTGTTCGAGTGAGTTCACACTCACCACGATGTTCTATGTATCGCTGTTAGTGCCTTTTGTGCTGGCTTACATCATCTATGCCTGGCGAGCCATCGACAAGAAAAAACTCGATAAGGAAGAGATCCAAACAGATCACGCTTATTAAATACAGCACTCATCCCCGCCAGGTTTGGCGGGGATGAGTTGTCTTATGCAGTTGGTGTTCCTTCTATATAAGTCAAGGCCAACACCACCAGACTGATCAATACCAGGAATATCACAAGCGACATCAGAATGGTCAGGAAGATATAAGCCAGCAAGCGACGCTTGGAATAGCCCGACAATTGTTTCAGGGCCACAAAGATCATGATGACAGCAAGCGTCTTGATAATCGTCGAGTTCAGTACAGTTCCGATAACGGAGTAGATACTGTACATATTCGAAGTATAGACCAATGCCACGATAAACTCTGAGAAGCGGAAGTCTGGAATCATTGGCGAATGGCGGAAGAAAATATACAGAGGTGCAGCAAACAGCAGCAGACAGACCAGCGAGAACAAAGACGAATTCTGTTTTCTGAGGTTGTTGATAAACTTACCCAACTTAAGGGCAGCCTTCCCCACACGGATTTCGAATGACGAAGTATCAAAGCCATCTTTCTTCATCGCCTCCTCTACTTCTGCTATCTTTTCCTCTTCCTGAGGCTTCTCATTCTCCTGAGGGGAAAGCGAAATGCCATGTTCTACCACAAACGAGAGCGCTGCCAACAGGAAGAACATCTTGAATGGCGGGAAGTAGGCCGACTGCATCCCACGAAGGTAGTCGCGGATCATAAAACCAGGGCGCAACATCAGATCGCGGATGCTACGGAACATACCACGATTGCCGATGCCCCAGACATCGAGGAACAGTAGGATGGCTTTCTTGAATGAGAATCGGCCTATCTTGGATGACTGACCACAACGAGGACAGAAATTGCCTTGATACACTGTTCCACACGAGGCACACTCATAGGTCGCTTCAGAAAGAGGCGCCAACTCATAAGGTCTGCGCTGCCAGATGCGGATAGAACGAAGCCAGATCTTACGATCCCGTTTATTAGTAATAATACTTAATGCATTCATACGAAATGCAAAAGTACATATTATTCAGGTAATTCCTGCGGCTCGCCTATTAAATAATCTTAATCAGTAGTCAACCTTAATGCTCGCATGGCATTGAGGACAGCGAGGACAGTCACTCCGACATCAGCAAACACAGCCAACCACATCGTAGCTATACCAAGGGCAGCCAGAATCAGCACAGCCACTTTCACACCAATGGCAAAGGCTACATTCTGTCTGGCAATAGACAATGTACGACGGGCAATACGAATGGCCAAAGCAATCTTCGAGGGTTTATCATCCATCAGCACCACATCAGCAGCTTCGATGGCAGCATCACTGCCCAGTCCTCCCATGGCGATACCCACATCAGCACGCGCCAACACTGGTGCATCGTTGATGCCATCACCCACGAAGGCAAAGTTCTCATAATGCTCCACCTGAGCCACTTTATCGGCAGGCAGGAGCTCGGCATGGTATTCTGAGAGTCCCAAGGTCTGAGCGACGTTATCCGCTACTTCCTTGCGATCACCAGTCAGCATCACTGTCTTGGTAACACCCAGCGACTTCAGGCTCTTAATAGCTTCGGCACTGTCTTCCTTCACCTTGTCATTGATGACGATATGTCCTGCATACTCCCCATCAATGGCTACATGGATGATGGTACCAATATGATGGCAGTCGTGCCACTTCGCTCCCACAGCATCCATCATCTTCGTATTACCAACACAAACCATTTGTTTACCAACTTTCGCACGAATACCATGTCCAGCTATCTCCTCGACATCACTCACCTCACAACCATCTGTCGCCTCATCAGGAAAGGCATCACGTAAGGCAGCACCAATGGGATGGGTAGAGAAATGCTCCACATGAGCAGCCAGGTGCAGCAGTTGGTGCTCATTACAGGTGTCAGGATGCACTGCACTCACAGCAAACTGTCCATGCGTCAGTGTGCCAGTCTTATCAAACACCATCGTCTTGATCTTCGCCAACACATCGATATAGTTAGCACCCTTGATCAGGATACCCTTACGCGAAGCGCCACCAATGCCTCCGAAGAAAGTCAGTGGGACACTGATAACCAATGCACAAGGACAACTTACCACTAAGAACATCAAGGCACGATAGAGCCAGGTGGGGAATGTTTCGATAAATGAAAAATGATAAATGAAAAATGATAAACATGGTGGAATTATGGCTAAAGCCAGGGCCAGGAATACCACGATGGGAGTATAGATGCGGGCAAAGCGGGTGATAAAGGCCTCGCTCTGCGACTTATGGTCGCCAGCGTTCTCCACCAGACTGATAATCTTCGATACGGTACTCTCGCCAAAGACTTTCGTCGTTCTTACACGAAGCACACCAGAGAGATTCACACAACCAGAAATCACCTCGTCGCCCTCATTCACATCACGAGGCAACGACTCACCAGTCAGCGCCACCGTATTCAGAGCCGATGTGCCCTCAATCACCACACCATCCAAGGGTACCTTCTCCCCTGGACGAATCATTATAATCTCTCCCACCTCAACACTCTCTGGGCTAACGTCCTGACTCCTTGTCTCCCTGTCTCCTTGTCTCCTTTCCACATGAGCCACATCTGGTCTGATATCCATCAGATGCGAAATGCTATCACGACTTTTGCCTTCGGCATAGCCTTCGAAAAGCTCTCCCACCTGGAAGAACAGCATCACAAACACAGCTTCAGGGAACTCTGTCTCTGCCCCAGGCAGGAAGCCGATACAGAGCGCACCAATCGTAGCCACCGACATGAGGAAGTGCTCATTAAAGGCATCACCTTTAAGGATGCCCTCCCAAGCCTCATGCAATGTCTCGTGCCCTATCATTAAATAAGGTACAAGATAAATCAACAACAAATTGAAAATTGAAAATTGAAAATTGAAAATGATGCCGTGCTCGATAAGGACGGCGATGATTAGCAACACAACGGTGATGCCAATCAACCATAACTGTTTCTTTAAGCTATGTTCTTCGTGATGATGCTCGTGATGCTCTTCGTGAGCGCAGCTTTCACAATGATGGTGTTCATGAGAATGTGCCATATCTTTGCTTTTTTATTACCTTTTCGGGTGCAAAGATACGGCACATCGACTGCAACTCGGTTGCAAAGCGTATTATTGACCTAATAATTCGTCTAAGAAAGTGTAGAAAGCAGGATCCTCACCCACAATCACCTTCACCAACTTACCTTCTGGGTCAATTACAACCTTCGTTGGGAAACCCTCTACGCCATAGGCTGTCAGCAGCGCCTCCATCTGATCCTCAGGACAGCGCACCTGCAACCATGGCATCTGATGCTCTGCCACCGCAGCGCGCCAATCTTCCTCAGTATCGTTGCAGTCCACACCTAAGATTTCCATTTTGTCCTTATGCTTGGCATAGGCTTCTTTCATCGAGGGGATACCACGGATGCACCAGATGCACCAAGAGCCCCAGAAGTCTATCACGACATACTTCCCTCGCAGTGAGGAGAGTTTCAACGAACTGCCCTGCAAGTTGGGCAACTCAAAGTCTGGCGCCAGATCTGTGTCTGTTGCTTCAGCAACCACAGCCTTAGTAGAATCAGTTGGCGCACTCTCAGACTTAGTAGTCCGCTGTCCGCACGACACCACCATCAGTGCCATCGCCAACCATGCAAAAGTCAAAATGGATTTCTTCATATCTTCACTATTTATTTTTCACTTTTCACCTTTCACTTTTCACTTCTCATAGCACTCAAAGATGCTATCGATAGTCTGTTTGGGGAGCTTATTGGTCATCAGACTGACAATCCAGACTACTGGGAAGCCACCTACCATAGCAATGGCACCACAGTTAATCGGGTTGATAGGATTACCAGCCAGCATATTAATCACGGTGAGTCCAACACCCCAGATGAAACAAGCCCATACACTGGTCTTCGTCACACCACGCCAGTAAAGACCTAACATAAACGGAGCGAGGAAAGCACCAGCCAGAGCGCCCCATGAGATACCCATCAGCTGGGCAATGAAGGTTGGCGGGTTCAGGGCAATCAACAGCGAGATAGCGATGAAGAACATGATCAGCACACGCATCACCACTACCTTACGACGCTCGATCTTCTCAGCTACGATATCGTCGATAGTTCCATCCTCCACCTCACCAGGCAGTGACTTCTTATCACGATAGATCAGGTCGAGTGTCATCGTAGAGCTGGATGTGAGCACGAGTGAGGCCAGCGTCGACATAGAAGCCGAGAGCACCAACAGCACCACAAGGGCAATCAGCACATCTGGCAATGTGACCAGCATGGCAGGCACAATCGAGTCGAAGGCAATCTTACCTGTGGCCTCGTTGATCACTGGATCATACAGACGACCGAACCCACCGAGGAAGTAACAACCACCAGCTACAATGAAGGCAAAGATGGTCGAGATAACCGTGCCGCGCTTGATGGCACTCTCATCGGTGATACTATAGAACTTACCCACCATCTGGGGCAAGCCCATCGTACCCAAAGAGGTCAACACAACCACACCCAGCAGTCCCCAGGGATCAGGACCAAACCATGAAGCAAAACCACCATTCACATTGGGATCGGCATCAGAGGGAATCAAGGCGAGTTTATCGACAGCAGCACTCAGTCCACCCTGTGCATTCAGCACAGCCGCAATGACAGCCACAATACCAAACAGCATGATGATACCCTGAATGAAGTCGTTCATCGCCGTAGCCTTATAACCACCCAGAATCACATAGACAGCCGTGAGGATGGCCATGATAATCACACAGTACTCATAAGGAATACTGAAGCCCATCTCAAACAGTCGGGAGATACCACTATACACACCTGCAGTATAAGGAATCAAAAATACGAAGGCGATGACAGAAGCCACCACACGAAGTCCCTGATCAGCGAAACGGGTTCCAAAGAAATCAGGCATCGTACGACTCTCGATATGCTGCGTCATCAGTTTGGTGCGACGACCTAAGATGATCCACGCCAAGAGTGAGCCGATGACAGCATTGCCAATACCGATCCAGGCAGAGGAGAGACCATATTTCCATCCAAACTGTCCGGCATAGCCCACGAAGACCACTGCCGAGAAATAACTGGTTCCGAAGGCGAAGGCTGTGAGCCAGGGACCAACGGCACGACCACCTAATACAAAACCATCTACACTGCTGGCCTGCTTACGGGTGTATAGACCCACGCCAATCATCACGGCCAGGAAGATGATGGTCAGTGTTACTTTTATAATCATAGATTCTTTTTTACCTTTTTACTTTTTTACCTTTAAAACGCTACTTGTACTTGTGCCTGCAGCCAGTTGTAATCCTTACTGCTGATATTCTCACCACACAAACAACGTGTGTACTGCAACTGCATACGACACTTCTTATAGAACCAGTACTGCAAGCCAATGGTCAGATTCGTCTGATCCCAACCATCCACCTTGGTGTTACGATCGAAGGTCTCTCCACTGGCTACGACGTCGAGAGCATCGACCACTGGGATACACACAGTAGCATAGCCACCCTGACTGTTTACCTCACCATCCTTACCACCCAGCCACTCAGCACGGATGCTAGCAGGACGAGCCTCCTTGTATTTGCTGCCAGTATAGGGAGCTGTCTTATACTCCAAACCAGCACTGTAGCGATTGCGCTTATAGTTGTCGCCTACCTCGATATCAGGATTCCAAGCTGCCTTATTCACAGCACAACCAGTACCCAGATAACCTGAAGCCACGAAACGGAGTCCGTCTATCGGACGAACCTCGAGTTTGGCGATAAAGTCTTTCTGATTATTCAGATCCCTACGGTTGATGCCCTGACCACTCATCAGTGCCAGCTCATAATGCAACACACCCTTAGCCAGATCACCATACAGCTCCAGACCCATATCACGACCATAGTTCACACCATTCAGCGGATCTGGTCCTTCGCCAGCCAGATAGAGCACAGCCTGCGAATAGACATCAATCAGTTCGAGCTGAGTTGGCGATAGTGGATTCTCCATCGAATAGGAATGTTTGAACTGTCCCAAACGGACTGTCAACTCATTGCCTTTAGAAACACGATAGTCGGTATAAAACTCCTGAACCACACTCGAGAAGTCGTGCATAAACAAGAACGACCATCTGTCGGTGATGCGTGCCTTTGCCCATAGCAGCGTTCGTTTAAGGTTATAAGAATTGGTTCCTTTTCCATTGGGATCCTGGTAGCTCCAGCCTCCCTGTGCATAACCATTAAGAGTGATACGACTGGTCAAGTCTTTCATCCAGTCCGGCTCACCCTTCTTCTCCTGTTTTTGGCCCATAGCAGCAACACTACTAAACACTGCCAGTGCTACTGCCAGTGTTCTCCATTTGCAAGTTTTTTGTTTCATTTTGTCATCATTTAAAAAAGATTTTAATCCTTGCGTCGGCAAAAGTACAACAAATCCTGCAAATAGACAAAGAAAAACAAGAAAAAGTGAGAAAATAGGCAATATCATCTGATCAGACCACCCCTAACCCCATCTATTTAGCAGAGGAAATGATAGTTTTGCTTTCTATTCGCTTGGCCTTTGTCTCTGATGCTGGCGAGAGGGTTCCTTTCAGATAATCCTCTATAATCAAGCCAGCCATCGGCGCAGCCAGATCAGCCCCGAAGCCACCATGCTCTACATACACTGCCACAGCAATCTTCGGATCGTTCATCGGTGCAAAGGCAATGAAAGCCGAATGATCTTCGCCTGGGTTCTCAATAGTACCAGTCTTACCGCAGATAGGATAAGTAGTCTTGATACAAGTGGCAGTGCCTCGCTCCACAGCCAGTCGCATGCCCTCAATCACAGGACCATATGCCTCTTTCTTCACCTTCGTCTGTCTTTTGGTCAGATAGCGTTGGTTCTTCGTGTCCTTATGGATATGGGGCACAAAGTACCAGCCGCGATTTGCAATTGTTACTGCCAGGTTACACAACTGTAAGGGAGTACAGGTAACATCGCCCTGTCCCATACCAGCCCACCAGATAGTCTTTCCATCCCAACCATCCTTATAACGACGGTTCAAGTAATCGGCACCAGCCAACAGTCCTCCCTGCTCACCCTGAATATCAATATGCATCGGGCCACCCAGTCCCATCGATTGCATATAGCTGCGCCAGGTAGTAATAGCTTCGTCTTTCGATTCATAAACAAAGTCATCGTTAATCATCGAGGCAAAAGTCATCAGGAACCAGGTATTACAACTCTGGGCAATAGCATCCTTCAGGGCCAGCGGCGAACGATGCTTATGACAGCCCACCTTGATATTACCATCCGTAATACCATTATTACAGGCCACAGTAGTCTCTGTGGTAATAATGCCTTCCGACAACAACGTCAGTGCCTGCGCCGTCTTAAAGGTAGAACCTGGTGCCTGGGGCTTGCCGATAGCCTGACGCACATCGTAGCCCTTGGGAGTGTTTGTTGCGATACAGAGTATCTCACCATTTGCAGGGTTGATAGCAACAATACTGCCTGTTTTTCCTTTCAACAACCGCTCACCCAGTTGTTGTAACATCGGACGAATGGTCAATGGTCCGTCAGTTGGCAGACTCTGTCCGCAAACTGCCAAACTGCCCCAAATACCTATTAAGAGGAATATCTTTTTTAAGCTCATCTTTTTCATTTTGGATGCAAAAGTACGAAAAAAATCTCAATTCTTAATTCTAAATTCTAAATTTATTTGTACTTTTGCATCCATGAACAAGAAAATCATCCTCATTACAGGTGGACAGCGTTCAGGGAAGAGTGCCCAGGCAGAAGTACTGGCTCTTTCCCTTTCCCCTAATCCAGTCTATCTGGCAACAGCCCATATCTGGGACGACGAGTTCCGCGAAAGGGTGCGTCGTCATCAAGAGCGTCGTGGTCCACAGTGGACAAACATCGAAGAAGAGAAATTCCTAAGTCGCCACAATCTTACAGGCAAGGTGGTGGTGATCGACTGTGTCACCCTCTGGCTGACGAATTTCTTCTTCGAAACCTCCGATGTCGAACAGACTTTAGAGGCAGTAAAGTCCGAGTTTAATCGGTTTACCAACCAAGAGGCCACCTTTATCTTCGTCACCAACGAGATAGGCAGTGGTGGTGTCAGTGAGAATGCCATTCAACGGAAGTTCACGGATCTCGAAGGATGGATGAACCAATACATCGCCTCCAAAGCCGATGAGGTGATTCTGATGGTAAGCGGCATTGCAGTAAAGGTGAAATAATATGCGCGCATTTAAGATAGATATTCCTAACGAGACATTACGTCCATCGATTCAGGCAAAGATCGACAACCTGAACAAGCCCAAAGGTTCACTCGGACGTTTGGAGGAACTGGCGATGCAGATCTGTCTGATTCAGCAGACGCTCACACCAAGTCTCCACCATCCTTGTCATCTGCTTTTAGGGGGTGATCATGGTATTGAGCGCGAAGGAGTCAGTGTGTCGCCTCGTGAGGTTACCTGGCAACAGATGATCAACTTCACCAAAGGCGGTGGAGGGGTGAATATGTTCTGTCGCCAGCATGGTTTCAAGCTCCGCATCGTCGATGTGGGAGTGGACTATGATCTCAGTCAGGTGGATGGCATCATCGATCGTAAGATTGCGCGTGGCACCAGGAACTTCCTCTACGAGCCTGCTATGACGGAAGAAGAGTTCGACCAGGCTATCGAGATCGGAGCCGACGTGGTGGATGAGTGCATCGCAGAAGGTTGTCAGGTTCTCAGTATCGGAGAGATGGGCATCGGTAACACCTCACCCTCCAGCATCTGGATGCATCTCTTTGGCAACATCCCCCTCGAAGAATGCATTGGTGCAGGTGCTGGTCTCGACACCCCAGGCATCCGCCACAAATACGACATCCTCTCTAAAGCCGTAGCAAACCTTACCCCATCTTGCGTCCCTCCGGTAGCAAGCGAGCAAAGCTCGAGCGGCGCCCTGCCCCTTGTTCCTCTCAGGTACTTCGCCGGCTTCGAGATGGCTGCTGCCATCGGAGCGATGCTCCGTGCTGCCGAACGACACCTTATTATATTAATAGACGGCTTCATCATGACAGCCTGTGCCTTAGCTGCCACCCAGCTCTATCCTGAGAGTCAGTCATATATGATCTTCACTCACTGTGGCGACGAGAGTGGCCATCGCAAGATGCTCGACCTGATGAATGCCAAACCCCTACTCTCACTCGGACTGCGCCTGGGCGAAGGAACAGGTGCGCTCTGCGCCTATCCCATCGTTGATTCCGCTGTGAGGATGATCAACGAGATGAACAACTTCGACAAGGCCCAAATCACTAAATATTTCTGAACGATGGAAATCCAAATAGACCAAACCCGCTGGTACGACCGCATCTGGGCAGCTTTTATCTTCTTCACCAGTCTGCCCTTCTGGCGACTGCATCAACCTCCCAAGGAGTGCTATAAGACGGTGGTAGAACACTGGCCGCTCACTGGTTGGCTGACTGGTGGTGCCATGGCTGCCACTCTCTTCTTCGGCAGTATGGTGCTGCCTTACGCCATCGCCATCTTCCTCGCCATCGTGGTACGACTGCTCATCACTGGGGCACTCCACGAAGACGGACTGGCCGACTTCCTTGATGGCTTTGGTGGCGGAGGCTCTGATCGTCAGCGCATCCTCGACATCATGAAAGACTCGCACATCGGCACCTTTGGTGTGTTAGGCTTGATTATCTACGAGCTGCTGTTGGGTGCAACCCTCTTCTCTTTGCCGCCCACGATGGCAGCTCTGACCATTCTGGCAGCCGATCCCTATAGTAAGATGGTGACCAGTCAGCTGATTATCATGATGCCCTATGCCCGAAGAGAGAGTGAAGCCAAAAACAAGACCATCTATCGCAAGATCCAATGGGTGGCAGGTGTCAGTCTCGCTATACAAGGACTGCTCCCGTTGGCTGGCTATCTCTATCTTACCCGCCTGCCTTGGGAGATCATCGTCTTCCTGCCTTGTCTGGTGATGTACTTCCTCTACCTGCTTATTTGGCGCCGATTGCATGGCTATACGGGCGACTGCTGCGGAGCCGTCTGTCTGTTGGTAGAGTTGGCATTTTATCTGGTTGTCTGTGCGTTAGCAGCATATCCAGGCGCATAGTCCTGTCAACACCACCATCAACACCTCAGCCATCCTGTTCACACGGATGGCTGTTTTCATATCAGCCGTTGTCAACTCACGATCATTCTCGCCGATATAGGGTTTGTCAAACAGCTCGCCAAAGTAATAATGCGGTCCGCCAAACCTACAATCCAGAATACCCGCCAGGGCAGCCTCTGGGTAACCACTATTGGGCGAGGCATGCTTCCTGCCGTTTCGCCAGACGAAGCCAAACAGCTTCAGTTTGCCTGAGACAAGAATCATCAACAAGGCCGTCAGTCGCGCTGGGATCCAGTTGGCCACATCGTCGATATGGGCAGCCCAACAGCCGAAAGCCTTATAGCGCTCTGTCCTGTAGCCGATCATCGAGTCGAGCGTGTTCACCATCTTATAGGCCAGCATACCTGGTGTGCCCAGCAACATCAACCAGAACAGCGGCGCTATCACACCATCGCTCAGGTTCTCCGCCAATGTCTCAAGGGCAGCTGTTCTGACCTCCTGTGCAGAGAGCTCCGAGGTGTCGCGCCCCACAATCCTTGCCACCTGCGTCCTACCCTCTTCCAACGAGCTGTCGAGTGCCAGGAACACAGCACGTACCTCGCGGATCAGCGTCGTTCCAGCCAGACAATAGAAGATGATGATAGCATCGAAAACCAGCAACGGATAAGGCACAGCCAGCATCCACAGCAACCAGCGCAGACCAAAAACTAATCCAAACACAAAAAGGATGAAACCAACAGCCATCAGCGCGCCCTTCAACTGACGATGCGAGCCCTGATTAAGCCGATGTTCCCCCCACGAGATCATCCGCCCGAACCACACGATGGGATGTGGTAACTTAGCAGGATCGCCCCACACAAGATCGAGCAACCAACCCATCGCCAATGGCAGAAGACAGAGGATCCGTTCCATACCTTTTAATCTTCATCCATCGGATAACGCACGCCCCACTTCCTGCGCAGATCATCCATCAGCCGCATCACGTAGAGTGTCTCCTCATGGGGCATCTCGCGAGGCTCCATCAAACCGTCTATCAGGGCTTCACGACAAGAAATAAACTGGTATTCATAGCCTGTAATCTGATGAGGCACGCGGATGGTCTTAATATAGGTACGATCAGGACCATTCACCACAATCTGCTGGGGATTATTGATGTTGTCGATAATCAGATTACCTTCTGTACCAGCTATCACACCGATATTATCGCCCACACAGGCCGCACTCGACTGGAGGTTGCACAGCATCCCGTCCTCAAGCACCACACTGATGGCATTCGTCAGATCCATTCCCGTCGCCGACTTCACGCACTGGCTCTCGATATTCACGATATCGGCAGGGAAGAACATCCTGACAAAGTTCAGGGCATACACACCCAGGTCGAGCAAAGCCCCTCCACAGAGGTCGGCCCGCATAATACGCAGCTTGTCGCCCATCGAGTAGCCCAGCGTCGCCGTCAGTAGTCTGGGAGTACCTATCTGTCCGTTAGCAATCAGCTCGCGCACCATATTAACTACAGGCTGGTAGCGTGTCCAGATAGCTTCGGCAATAAACACCTTCCGCTCATGAGCCAAGTCGATAATCTCATTTGCCTGACGATGGTTCGCCATAAACGCCTTCTCTACCAGACAAGGCTTGTCAGCCATCAGTGCCTCCTTCGTCACATCAAAATGATGCGAATGAGGCGTAGCAACATACACCAGATCCACATCGGGATCTCTGATCAGTTCTGAATACGAGCCGTAAGCCTTTTCGATGTTCCAGGTCTTGGCAAACACCTCCGCCTTCTCTAACGAACGAGAAGCAATAGCATAACACACGCACTCTTTGAGTCCGTTTAAAGTAATGGCAGCCTTCTCAGCTATCCATCCAGCGCCGATGATACCGACGCGTAAAAATCCGTCTTGTTTCATATTTTTGTGATTTACGCAGCAAAATTACAAAAAAAAATTGATATTCGTGTAGTTTTTCGTAACTTTGTTGCGTCTAATGGGCAAAAGATTCAAAAAACAGAACGACAATGAATGCATTAGAGAAACAGTTTGCGCAAACCGTAGCGGAACACAAAAGCACCATCTACACCGTGTGCTACATGTTCTCGCAAGATGCCGACGAGGTGAACGATCTGTTCCAGGAGGTATTGGTCAATCTTTGGAAAGGCTTCGAGAACTTCGAGCATCGCAGTGACATCAAGACGTGGATCTATCGCGTCGCCCTCAACACCTGTATCTCCATAGACAGGAAAAAGCGACGCGCAGCCACAGCCCGACTGACCATGGACATCAACCTCTTTGAAGACCGCGACGAGGACACCAAGCAAGTGGACATGCTCCACAAGCGCATCTCCAAGCTCCAGCCCTTCGACCGTGCGATTGTCCTGCTCTGGCTCGAAAACCTCCCCTACGAGGAGATCGGACAGATCGTCGGCATCACCGCTAAGAACGTCAGCGTCCGCCTGTTCAGGATCAGAGAACAATTAAAGAACATGTCCAACGATTAAAAAAATTACCCATTATGAACGAGAATTTTGAATTAGAGAATTTGCGCCAGCAGATGGAAACCCTGAAAAAGAAGCTGGAGAAGCAGGAGATCATCAACGACAACTTCATCCGCCATTCGATGAAGAAGACCGCAGGCAACATCGTGCGCCGCTACTACGTCATCATAGCCGTCGCCCTGTTTGTGATACCTTATACCTATCTGACACTTGTCATGCAGCAAGGAGTCTCTCTCACTTTCTGGATCGGCACCAGCGTCCTGATGCTCATCTGTGCAGGGGTCACCTATTACAACTTACAGAATGTTACCAAGTCAAACGTCATGAGCAACAACCTGGTAGAAGTCGGACACAACATGGCCCGCGCCAAGAAGTTCGAGGCCAACTGGCTCTTCTGCGGCATCCCCGCCTGCATCCTCTGGCTCGCATGGCTCACTTTTGAGCTCTATCAGATGGACTCCGAAGTAACCCGCTACATGCTGATCGGTGTCATCACTGGAGCCACCATCGGCACCATCATCGGATTCAAGATACATTTCAAGACCCAGCGCCAATACCAAGAGATCATCGACCAGATCGCCGAGCTCACCGTCGAGTAAAATATAAAGTTATTCACTTATTCACTTATTCAGTTATGACATTTAGGTTTTTTGAAAAGTGAGAAAGTGAGATAATAAAATTATATATTATAATATAATATATAATTTTAATGAGAAAAAAATCTAAAATCACAGAATACAGATGTCATAAGTGAATAAGTGAATAACTGAATAAGTACTTAATAGGACACGGAGTAATGCATAGTTTTACTCCGAGTAAAGTGGAGGTTTAGTCGGAGTAAAGTCCCACTTTAGTACGGGTAAAGTCAAAGTGTCTTTCAATAACAAAAATATATTCCAATTTATTTTGTATATTGCTCGATTTTTTGTATCTTTGCAGAAAAATCAGAAATAAGATGGTAAAACGCATTCAAAAAGGATTGGCTCTGATGAGCCAGGGGGTCGTGATGGGCCTCGCCGTTATAATGACGGGCTGTAACACAACGCTAAACGAAGACCAGTTTGTGGACGAACTTTACCAGAAGATGCCCCAGGAGGAGCGCATCGCACAGCTGAAGAGTATGTATATGGACGAGCTCTTCGATGCTGACGGGAAACTGGATACGATCAAGTGTAAGGAGTTGATACCCAACGGTATCGGACATTTCTCGCAGTTCTGCATGCAGAAACCGCGCACCCCGGAGGAATTGCGCAACAGGGCTATTGCGATTCAGGATTGGTTGATGAACAACACACCGAACGGTATTCCGGCCTTGTTGCACGAGGAGGTACTCTCGGGTGTGAACACCTTGGGCTCTACCATCTATCCCCAGCAGATAGGACAGGCGGGCTCATTCAATCCCGAACTGGCTGAGCTGAAGACGCTCCAGACAAGTACAGCCCTCAGGAAGATGGGTGGTATCCTGGCTTTGTCGCCGATGGTAGATGTATGTCGCACACCGAGTTTCAACCGATTGGAAGAGTCGTATGGCGAGGATGGCTACCTCTCTGCCGTGATGGGAACGGCCTTCGTAAAGGGTCTCCAGCAAGGTGATATGAAGAAAGGTGTTGGTGCCTGTTCCAAGCATTACTTAGGCTATGGCGGCGGTGGTGATGCTGACGAGAAGGAGTTGATGGAAGAGATTCTGTTGCCTCACGAGACGATGATCCGACTGACGGGCAGTGTGGCTGTGATGCCTGGCTACCACGATGTACACGGCACCCGCTGCGTCTGCAACAGTGAGATTCTTCAGACCATTCTGCGCGACTATGTTGGATTCGACGGTATGGTGGTGAGTGACTATACGGCTATCGATCAGATTCCTGGCATCGAGACACCGCTGGAGAAGGCTGCGGCTGCTATAAATAATGGTAATGATGTGGATTTCCCCTATGGTGCCAACTACCAGTATCTGCAGGAGGCCATCGACAAAGGACTGGTGAAGCCTGAGGTGCTGGAGCGTGCTGTGAAGGATGTGCTGCGGATTAAGTTCCGTGCGGGTTTGTTTGATAAGAATCCTTACCTTTATTCTAAGGAGGAGATCAAGCTCGACAGCAAAGAGGAGCGCCAGACAGCCTACGACATCGCCAGCCAGAGCATCGTTCTGCTTGAGAACAACGGCGTGCTACCATTGGGAAGTGAAAAGGGAGAAGTGAAAAGTGAAAAGCTAAATGTTCTTCTGACGGGACCTAACGCCAATTCCATCTGGGCGATGTGCGGCGACTATACCTATCCTGCCATGTCGTACTTCTGGAAGATGATGGACTACAAGTCGGAAGAGCCCCATATCGTCACACTCTTAGAGGGCATGAAAAACAGCAAGCTGCCTACTGAGAATTCTCTACTGAATCTGATGTACTCGCGTGGATGCGACTGGACAGAGGATTATGAGACCAAATACAGCGAGCTGGGCGATGCACGTGCCTGGGAGTACGAACTGCTGCACCGCAAGGTGGACGCTGGTGAGAAGGCCGACAAGCAGGAGGCACTGACGATGGCCAAGGATGCCGACGTGATCGTAGCAGCTGTAGGCGAGAACGTGATGCTCTGCGGTGAGAACCGCGACCGTCAAGGACTCCGTCTGCCTGGCAAGCAGGAGCAGTTTGTCGAAGAGCTCATTAAGACGGGCAAGCCCGTGGTGCTGGTGATGTTCGGTGGCAGGGCTCAGGTTATTTCCGGTCTGGCTGAGAAGTGCGCCGCTGTGATCCAGGCCTGGTATCCTGGTGAGGAAGGCGGTAACGCGGTAGCCGATATCCTTTTCGGTAAGGTGTCACCATCGGCCAAGTTGTCGGTGAGCTATCCAAACACCGAGATCAACGAGCCCATCTGCTACAACTACTCCGTTGAGAAGGATCCGCGTATCCAGTGGCCCTTCGGTTACGGCTTGAGCTATACCACCTTCGAGTATGCCAACCTGCAAATCGCTCAGGAGGTACAGACGAAAGACGCAAGCTTTAACCTGACTTTCGAAGTGAAGAATACGGGTCAGATGGCAGCCGATGAGGTGGCTCAGATCTATCTGTCGCCTGCTGACGAGAATCAGAAGATCCGTCCAATCCAGTTGCAGGGATTCGCCCGTGTTTCACTGAACCCAGGCGAAAGCAAGAAAGTGAGTGTGAAGATGTACACGGAGCAGTTGGGATTCTACAGCAACGCAGGCAAGCACCAATGGAACATCCAGCCTGGACAGTATGTGATTAAGATTGGTAGTTCGTCGCAGGATATCAAGCTTCAGCAGACCGTGACACTGAAGGGCGAACCTGTTATCAAACGATTGAGAGACTTCTATTTCTCAGAGAGCAAAGTAGAAAAATGATTGTCTGTATTGCAGAGAAACCGAGCGTAGCTCGTGATATTGCGCGCATCCTGGGGGCTAACAGCTCCCATGATGGCTATATGGAGGGTAATGGCTATCAGGTAACATGGACTTTCGGACATCTGTGTACCCTGAAAGAGCCTGGTGACTATACGCAAGCCTGGAAGCCATGGGCACTGACCCAGTTGCCGATGATTCCACAGCGGTTTGGTATCAAACTGATCAACGACAAGGGTATCGAAAAACAGTTTGGCATCATCGAGAAACTGATGCAGAAAGCCGACGGTATCGTGAACTGCGGTGACGCAGGACAGGAGGGTGAACTCATCCAGCGATGGGTGATGCAGAAGGCACAAGCTACTTGTCCTGTGAAACGACTGTGGATCTCGTCGATGACCGACGAGGCCATCCGAGAGGGTTTTGCAACGCTGAAGGACCAGAACGACTACCAGCCGCTCTATCTGGCAGGTCTGTCGCGTGCCATCGGCGACTGGCTCTTAGGTATGAATGCCACACGTCTTTATACCCTGAAATACGGACAGAACAGACAGGTGCTCTCTATAGGTCGTGTCCAAACCCCTACTCTCGCCCTCATCGTTAATCGTCAGAAGGAAATCGAGAACTTCAAGCCAGAGCCGTACTGGGTACTGGCAACGGCGTATCGCGATACCACCTTTACGGCAACAAAGGGAAAGTTCACCTCGAAGGAGGAAGGTGAGAAAGCCTTTGCCACCATTGAGGGCAAGCCCTTCACCGTGACGAAGGTGGAGAAGAAAGAAGGCAAGGAACAGCCGCCACAGCTCTACGACCTCACCTCGTTGCAGGTAGACTGCAACCGCAAGTTTTCCTTCTCAGCCGAACAAACACTGAACCTTATTCAGGCCCTCTACGAGAAGAAATACACCACCTATCCCCGTGTGGATACGCAATATCTGAGCGATGATATCTACCCGAAATGTCCGCAGACGATGAACGGACTCTACCAGACAATGTTCAACGGTGTGGCACCTTACGCCGAACTCATCAAACCCATCGGTGGTAAGGCACTGAAGAAGTCGAAGCGTGTGTTCGACACCTCGAAGGTAACAGATCACCATGCCATCATTCCGACAGGGGTGATCCCTCACAACCTCAGCGATGCCGAGCAGAAGGTGTTCGACCTCGTGGCCAGAAGGTTCATCGCCGTGTTCCTGCCGGATTGTAAGTTCTCGACGACAACGGTACTCGGAGAGGTGAGGAGTACCTCCCCCGACCCCTCGCAAGGAGGGGAGGCCCTACAGGATAAAGAAGAAATTATTGAATTTAAGGTGACGGGCAAGGAGATTCTGGATCCGGGCTGGCGAGTCGTCTATGGGAAAGAGAAAGAAGAAGATCAAGCAGATTCCGAGGCTTCCTCTCCCTCAGAGAGGGCGGGGAGTGAGGTTTCCCTCCCCACCTTCGTCAAGGGCGAATCTGGCGATCATAAACCCACACTGACGGAGAAATGGACTACCCCACCACCCTATTACAACGAGGCTTCACTGTTGCGGGCGATGGAGACGGCTGGCAAGTTCGTAGAGGACGAGACCCTGCGTGCGGCGATGAAAGAAAACGGTATCGGACGCCCTTCGTCACGTGCCGGTATCATCGAGACGCTGTTTAAACGCCATTATATCAAGCGCGATCGCAAACGACTGATTGCTACGCCTACAGGTATCGAACTCATCGATCTGATTCGTGAGGAGCTGTTGAAGAGTTGTGAGCTCACAGGTATCTGGGAGAAGAAACTGCGTGATATTGAGCACCAGAAGTACGATCCGCAGCAGTTTATCAATGAGTTGAAGCAACAGGTGTCGGAGATTGTACAGGAGGTGATGAGTGATCCCTCCAACCGTCGCGTTACCGTACTTACAGACGCAGAACTGAAAAAGCTCAAATCACCGAAGAAGCAATAATTTGTATTTTATTACGTTTATTATATGGTATGCGAAGGCTATTATATATTATAAACGTTGTGATCCTCTCCCTGCTGCTGGGCAGCTGCGGAGCGGAACAGGCATTGAAGAAAGGCGATAAGTTCTATGCCGTCGGAGAATATTTCGATGCAGCAGAGCAATACAAAAAAGCCTACTCGCAGACACCCACGAAAGAACGAGTCACCCGAGGACAACGGGCCAAGAAACTGGCAGAGTGTTATCGGCGTATCAATGCCACCACAAAAGCCATCAATGCCTATAACAATGTGGTCAGATACAAACAGACGGACTCACTGACCCACCTCTACCTCGGACAGCTCTATATGAAGAACGGCAACTACAAGGAAGCTGCCAAGCATTTCCAAACAGCGATAGATAGTTTACCGTCAACTGTAAACATTAGAAAGCTGGCAGAGACGGGGCTGGAGTCGGCTAAGATGGCGCCGCAGTGGAAGAAAGAAGGCTCTGACTATACCGTAAAACGGATGGAGGTATTTAATTCCCGCCGCGATGACTACTCACCGATGCTGGGAGGCGACGACAATAACCAGCTCTACTTCACCTCCACCCGTAACCAGGCTCAGGGCGACGACCAGAATGGCATCACAGGTTCAAAGAGTGCCGATATCTTCCTGTCGCAGAAGGATGACAAGGGGAAATGGGGCAAGCCGCAAAGTATCGACTCCGAACTGAACTCCAACTTTGAAGAGGGTGCCTGCTGTTTCTCGCCTGACGGGAAGACCATGTATCTGACGCAGTGTAAGACTGATCCTAACTATCCGCGTTATGCCACCATTGTGGTGTCAGATCGTTCCGATGCCACCTGGACTAAACCCAGAGAATTGGTCGTTTCGAAAGACACGCTCTCGAGCTTTGCCCACCCTGCCGTATCACCTGATGGGGAGTGGCTGTATTTCGTCAGTGATATGCCAGGCGGATATGGTGGACTGGATCTCTGGCGCTGTAGACTGCTCACTCATGGGGAAGCAGGTGCTGTAGAGAACCTCGGACCCGCTATCAATACCCCTGGCGACGAGATGTTCCCCACCTTCCGTCCCAATGGCGACTTGTATTTCTCATCAAACGGACATCCTGGTTTCGGCGGCCTTGATATCTTTTATATTGCCGCAAAATATTTGTCGGCAGAAGCAAATTCTTCACTTTTCACTATTCACTATTCACTTCTTGACCATCCCGGTTGGCCTCTCAACTCTCAGGGCGATGACTTCGGCATGACCTTCGAGGGTAAGCGCAATCAAGGTTTCTTCTGCTCAAACCGAGGCGATACGCGAGGCTATGACCATATCTACAGTTTCTATAACCCGGAGATTATCCAGACGGTGAAGGGTTGGGTGTATGAGCAGGATGGCTATGAGCTGACTGCCGCCCAGGTATATATGGTAGGTAACGACGGCACAAATCTGAAACTGAGTGTGCGCAGTGACGGTTCGTTTACACAAGAGATCAAGCCCGGCGTCGATTATGTGTTCTTAGGAACCTGTAAGGGTTATCTGAACCATCAGGAGGAGTTGCATGTAGAAGCAGTCAGCAAGTCGGAGGAGTATGTGTTGCAGTTCCCGTTGGCCAATATCTCTGCTCCTGTATTGATAGAGAACATCTTCTACGACTTCAACAAGGCCACCCTCAGACCTGAGTCGGCTACAGCCCTCGACAAACTGGTACAGACGCTGAAAGAGAATCCGAATGTAACCATCGAGCTATCGGCCCATACCGACTGTCGCGGTTCCGACCAATACAACGAACGCCTCTCACAACGACGGGCTGAGAATGTGGTAAACTACCTCATTGCCCACGGCATCGCCGCAGACAGACTGACACCTAAGGGGTATGGTGAGAGCCGACCCAAGCGGATTAAACGGAAGGTGGCAGAAAAATATCCGTTCCTCAAGGAGGGTGATATACTCACTGAAGCGTATATCAGTCAACTCCCTGAGGAACAGCAGGAACCCTGTCACCAGCTAAACCGGCGCACAGAGTTTATAGTGTTGCGGACAACCTACGGTATGTTTGATAAGGCAGGTAAATTAATACAAAACCAACCAGCAGCAGAACCACCCAAGGATTAACGGGAATCTCAGTGGTGGGAGCTGTCACCAAGAATACCTCGAGCCATCCGAGCATCATACGTATACCACCGATGAACAGTCCCTGTAAGATCTGCCAGCCTCCCAAGAGGAAGAACAGAGCCGTACCAGCCACGAGACAGAACAAGGTCCACATACACGACATCTTCTTGATGAGTTCAATCTTCCTGTCGGGCAGGTTCATCATCACCCGCTCGGTAAAGCCATTATCTTCAATCTGCTGCTGGGCAGCCTGTTTGAAGAATTCCTCTAACATGATATTATCTTTATCGGTCATAGCCATTCTGTTTTAAATAGTTTGCCATTTTATCTTTTCCTCTCTTCAGATGCGACTTCACCGTATTATCGTTCATCCCAGTGATCTTGGCGATCTGGTCGATGGGATAGCCGTCGATGAGTTGCATGGTGATACATGTGCGTTCGTCAGGCTTCAATAGTGCCAGCGCTTTGTAGATATCCATCTTCAGGTTGGAGTCGCCTGAGGCGGATGACTGTCTGATGGCTGGCGATTCGTCGATATCCTCGGTCTGTTTCCTCGATCTCACCTCATCGTAGAATACATTATAGGCAATGCGCATCAGCCAGGTGGAGAAACTCGAGATACCACGGAACTTCGTGATGTTCACATAGGCCTTGATGAAGGTTTCTTGTGCCAGATCGTCACTAAGTTGCTCGTCTCCCAGCGTCTGATTCAGGAAGAACCGACGGACGGGTGACTGGTACTTCCGTACAAGCTGGTCGAAGGCCTTCTTGTTGCGGAATACCGCCACCTGCGTCACGAGGGAGAGATCACTGAGTTCTGCCATCTGAACTTATTCCTGCTCTGAAGATACGTTATTCTGAGTGGATTGGTCGTCCTTGACCATCTTCCAGTTAAGGGCTACCTTACCCAATCCGATGAAGAACACGAGAGCTCCAATGCCGATACCGAGTTTGCCGATGATGATACCCAGGAAGATTGCCAGTCCAATGCCTGTAAACACCTGGCGGATACCGCTCTGATACTCATTCCTGTTCCAGAAAGAACTCATCTGCTGTTCTTTTAGCAACTGATCGGGAATCGGTTGTCCATGCTGTACTGCCATCTGTGCCAGTTTATATTTCTCGCGCCTGTTCTTACTGATGAAGTAGAAGATGGCGATGATGATGCCGATAGGTGCGATGACAAACATCGTTACGATGATCAGTAGTACAAAGATCATACCTGCGAGATCTCCTCCATCAAAGCCGCTGAACACCTGTTCGAAAACACCTTTCACATCCTCATCGGAATAGACGACCTGTTGCGAGCTGTTGTCTTCGTCGGCTACGCTGGTGGTGTCAGAAAAGGCTTCGATTGCGTCTTGATTGTTTTTAGTAGAGTCCACCTGCTCCGTACGTGGAGTATGGCGGTGCTTCTGTGCAGCAGCATTAGCATTCATGCTAAGCGTGAGCACCATGGCGATTACAATAAATAACTGTTTCATATCAATTCTCCTTTTTCTTTAATGTTGAACTTGTTTCTTTTGTCTATTTGACGAAACAAATGATAAATTAGTTGCAAAGATAGTAATAATTCCCATTTTTTTTCTATCTTTGCCCTCAAATTACGCGAAAATGGTGAATTTACCCGAGGATTTCATCCGAGAAACGAGGCGGATCATGGGCGAAGAGCGCTTTAACCGCTTCATAAGAGCCTTCGAAGAAGAGGCTCCCACCTCCATTCGCGTGAATCCCAAATATTCTCTCGCCGTTGGCGAGGGAGATATTGTATCTTGGTGCCCTGAAGGCTATTATCTTGAAGGGCGCCCACAGTTTACGTTCGATCCCCTCTTCCATGCCGGATGCTACTATGTGCAAGAGGCTGCTTCGATGTTCATCACCCACGTGCTTCGTAATCTCGTACCCCTTGCTCCTTGCCCCTCGCCACTTCACGTTCTCGACCTCTGCGCAGCTCCTGGCGGCAAATCCACTGCCATGCGCACCGTATTGCCTGAGGGCAGTGTGCTTGTGAGCAATGAGCCCATAGCCAATCGTGCCCAGATTCTGTTGGAGAACATCACTAAGTGGGGCTGGCCCGATTGTATCGTCACCAACAACTACCCGCGTGATTTCCGTAAGGCGAAATTGAAGTTTGACGTGATTCTCTGCGATGTGCCCTGTTCTGGTGAGGGAATGTTCCGTAAGGATCCTGCTACCATCAGCGAATGGAGCATGCAGAATGTGGAGAAGTGCTGGCGTCTGCAACGGGAGATTGTCGCCGATGCATGGGAGTGTCTGAATCCTGGTGGCATATTAATATATAGTACCTGTACCTTTAATACAAAGGAGAACGAGGAGAACGTGCGCTGGATTATTGATACCTACGATGCCGAGACCCTCAACATCCCCATCGATCCCTCATGGAATATCACAGGCTCACTACTCCCTGGCTTCGATGCTCCCGTGTATCGCTTCATCCCAGGCATCACCCGTGGAGAAGGATTATTCCTATGTGCCTTGCGCAAACATGGTGGTGAGAAGTTAGGAGCTATAGGTGAGAGATTTGATGAGAGGAAGATGAAAAGCTTGAGTATTCTCTCACCTCTCACCACTCACCTTTCACCACTAAAAATAGATGTTCCCTACGCCGAGGCCTTGAAGTACCTCCGGGGCGAGGCTCTCGTATTGCCACCCGATACTCCTAAGGGCATGGTGACCATCAGCTACAAAGGATTTGCATTAGGACCAGCAAAGAATATCGGCAATCGCGCCAACAACCTCTACCCCAAGCCCTGGCGCATCAAGACCACGCACCTACCGGACGAAGCACCTAAGGTGCTTCTTAATGATGATTGATAAATGATAATGATAATATATGAAACAGTATTTAGACATTCTCAACCGCATCCTCACCGAAGGCACCGAGAAAGGTGACCGTACGGGCACAGGAACCATCAGTATCTTCGGTACCCAGAGTCGTTATAACCTCGACGACGGGTTTCCCCTACTGACTACGAAGAAACTCCATCTGAAGTCTATCATCTACGAACTGCTCTGGTTCTTGAAGGGTGACACCAACGTGAAGTACCTACAGGAGCATGGCGTGCGCATCTGGAATGAGTGGGCTGATGAGAACGGAGAACTCGGTCCCGTCTACGGACACCAGTGGCGTTCATGGCCCGATTATAATGGTGGTACCATCGATCAGATACAGTATGTGCTTGATCAGTTGAAGAACAATCCCAACTCGCGCCGTATGATCGTTTCGGCGTGGAATGTGGCAGAAGTGAACAAGATGGCGCTGCCTCCTTGTCATACCATTTTCCAGTTCTACGTGGCTGGTGATCGACTGTCGCTGCAGCTCTATCAGCGTTCGGCAGATACGTTCCTTGGCGTACCCTTCAATATTGCCTCGTATGCCCTGCTGCTACAGATGATGGCACAGGTAACAGGGTTCAAACCAGGTGACTTCATCCATACCACAGGTGACACACATCTCTATCTGAATCACATCGATCAGGCAAAACTCCAACTCACCCGAGAGCCACGTCCTTTGCCTACGATGAAGATCAACCCTGATGTAAAAAATCTCTTCGACTTCCAGTTCGAGGACTTTGAATTAGTAGGCTACAATCCGCATCCGCATATCAAGGCAGAAGTTTCAGTTTAGTTGATAGTTGACAATTCACAATTATGATTAGCATAATAGCTGCCGTGGCGAAAGATCGCGCCATCGGATTTAAGAATAAACTGATCTATTGGTTGCCCAACGATCTGAAGCGCTTCAAAGCGCTCACCACTGGGCACACGATTATCATGGGGCGCAACACGTTCCTCTCACTCCCAAAGGGTGCCTTACCCAACCGTAGAAATATCGTCCTCAGCAGAAGCTTCGGAAGTGAAAAGAGTGAAGTAATAAGTGAAAAGTTTCCTGGCTGCGATGTCTATCCCTCCCTCGAAGAAGCTCTGCAGCATTGCGCCAAGGACGAGGATATCTACATCATCGGTGGTGCCAGTGTCTATCGTCAGGCCCTGCCTTTGGCCGATCGTCTTTGTCTCACAGAGATCGACGATACACCCGCCGAAGCTGACACTTTCTTCCCAAAGTACAGAGACGATTGGCAAGAAGATAGTCGTGAGGATCATGAGAAAGATGATCGCCACGATTTCCGTTATTCGTTTGTAGATTACGTGAGGAAGTAAGTTATTCCCCCTTCGCTAATTGTTCGGCCTGCCTTCGGGCAGGCTTTCCTGTTTCTGTCAACGGAATCTTGTCTACCTTCACGTAGACTTTGGGCTGATGGTATTTTGGCAACACTGCCTCACAAATATGACGTGCCTCCTGCGGATCACCTTCCGTCAACAGCACCACCACTTCACCGAACTTCCGATCCTGGCGCTTACTAATTAAATAAGGTACGCGTAAATGTGGACGAAGGTCCCGCTCTACTTCCTCTGCCTGGATCTTAATACCACCCGAGCAGATCACATTATCCTTTCGTCCTATAATCCTGAAACGACCATCAGGGAGTAGCTCTGCCATATCGTGGGTTACCAGCTGCTGCGCACACACCTCTGGGGCATCAATCACCAGACAGCCCTCATCAGAAAGACTGACCTTCACCGAATCGAAAGGCGTATACCAATCAGAAGCCGCCTCACCACTCAGTCTGCGGAGAGCGATATGTGAGAGTGTTTCCGTCATGCCGTAGGTACTCCAGACAGCATGGGGGAATGTTTTCAGTTCCTGAGCCAAAGCATCATCGATGGCACCACCGCCGATAATCAGGTGACGGATAGCTTTGAGGCGCTCGCACTCCTCTGGAACCTGTAACGAGTTAAAAACCTGCATCGGCACCATCGCAGCAAAAACGATTTTCTCCCCTACGGGGGAGGTCAGGAGGGATCTAAGGGGATGCCCGCTGAGTTCCACTGCCACCAACTGGAGTTCTCGCTCCAGTGCCCTCACCACCATCATCTTACCAGCGATATAGTCGAGCGACATACATAGCAGGGCAGTATCTCCTTTCTGGAGTCCGAGGAAGTCACAGGTGATACGGGCAGAGTTCAGCATCCGCTTTTTCTCTACCAGCATCGGCTTTGGTTCTCCTGTAGAACCGCTGGTATACACCAGCACCGTCTCCGCCGTGCTATTCCACACCTTCAGGAACTCCTCCAAGGTCATTTTACTATTCACTTTTCACTGTTCACTTCCTCCACAGCTTGTCGCCTCTTATCTCCAGTCCCATCTCGATATTATCTGTAAACAACTGTCCCGTGCCCAGGCCCTGCGGCATCATGATAGCGTCTCCATACACCTCCGAAGCAAACTGTGCAATGGCATTCAAGCCGATATTACTCTCCAGCGCCGAAGTGATCCACGAACCGATACCCATGTCCTTGGCAGTCTCTATCCATTCCCTGCAACCCTGCATACCACCGTGCAGCGAAGGTTTCAGAATGATATAACGGGGTTTGATGATATTCAGCATGTGGACTTTCATCTCCTGATCGTTCACACCGATCAGTTCCTCGTCGAGGGCAATAGGCAACGGCGACTCCCGACAGAGCTCCGCCATATACCCCCACTGGCCAGCCTTGATAGGTTGTTCGATAGAGTGAATGGCGTATTGCGACAGCAGTTCGAGTTTATAGAGCGCCTCCTCATAAGGGAAAGCCCCGTTGGCATCTACCCGCAGTTCCACCTCATGGAAACTGAAACGTTCACGGATACGCTTTACCAGATCCAGTTCTTGATCAAAGTCGATGGCACCAATCTTCAGCTTCACGCATCGGAAACCCTTCTCCAACTTATCCTCCAGTCGCTGCAACATCTCGTCGTAGTTGCCCATCCATACCAGACCATTGATGGGAATGCCCACCTCACCACGACTGAAAGCCGTATCAAACAAACGGTCACCATGTTGCAGATTCAGTAACGCCGTTTCCAGTCCGAAGAGCATCGAGGGATAAGGGCGCAGCGCGTCGTAGTCTATCTCACCCTCCTCACAGAAGTCGCGACACACCTTCTCCAACAGAGACCTGTAATCGGGTATGGCGTCGCAACTCAGATCGGGCAGCGGCGCACACTCACCGATGCCTGTATTCTGCCCATCTGTCAAATGGATCAACCAGCACTGTCTGGTAGTATACACCCCACGCGATGTACCTGCCGGCTGTTTGAAATGGAGTAGTCGCTCCTCTATCCTTGCTTCGTATTTCATCTGCCATTCCTTTTGTTGCCTGCAAAAATACTAAAAAATCGGCAATCTCATACCAGCATATCGTTTTTTTTCTTATCTTTGCGCAGAAATCGTATGGTCAGAGCACTTACCATAGTCCTCCTGTTGTTCCTGAGCATCACTGCCGATGCCCAGACCTACCGCTATAATCTGAAGTTCACCGTTGTGCAGAGAAACTTCGTGGATACCATTCCCATCGAGTTCGATAACGACCAACTGTTCCTGCCCGTCGAGGTAGACGGTCAGCGTTATCGTTTCAAACTCGATACGGGTTCGGCTATGGCCTGTGTCTACGACGACTCGCCCATCAGAAATCTCAGGGAGATAGGCCGTATCCAGTCTATCGATGCAACGGGTGCCAGGCAGTCGGTGAAGGTGGTGGGCTTCCCTACCCTCCGCATCGGTCATCGTCTGACACTCAAGGGCTATACAGCGTGCGTCCATCGTCGGATGGTACGACGTAACCGCGAAGACGGCATCATCGGCTTCGATCTGTTTAATAAAGGTCTGGCTGCCAAGATAGATATTCGTCGTGGCATCATGATCATCACCGATCAGAAGCATATCTTCCAACAAGAGTATGGTGAGGTACTGACCTATCAACTGCGACACTTTACTCCCATCGTGCGAGTCAGTCCGATCGTGGGTGAGGAAGAGACGGTGCTATTTGACACGGGCTGTCGCGAGATTTATGCCATGAACAAACGTCAGTTCGATACCTATGAACGTTACTACGACATGTCGGATCTCGTGGAGGGACGTGGACGAGGCAGCAGAGCCATCGGACACTTCGGCGCGGAACATCACAGCGAGATCGTGCTGCTCGCCCTACCCCGTCTGCGACTCAACCGCTTCGAGTTGCGCGACATCCATTGTCAGACATTCCAAGGCCATTCCTACCTCGGTGCCTCACTGTTGAGATACGGTGTGATGGTGATCAATCCCTTCCGTAAATACCTGCTGTTCCATCCCTACGACCATCGTAACTACTGCATCGTGAGCAATCCACAACTGGAGATTGCCATCGTTCCAACCCGCGACGGGCGCCCTTGCATCGGCATCGTCTGGGAACGCAGTGATGCCTACCGTCAGGGCTTCCGTGCCGGGGATATCATCGAGAAGGTTGACGACGTGCAAGTAACTGATTTCCATTCGTTTATGCGGCGTAGTTACATCTACGATAGAATATATAAATTTACCCTTCGCGACACCCGAGGGCGCACGAAGGATATCTATTCCACCATGCCGCTGCTTAAGCGGAGGTGATCAACATTACGGCATCTTAGGATATTTCTTAAAGTCGGGCTTGCGCTTCTCAAGGAACGCTTTACCACCCTCCTGTGCCTCGTCGAGGAAGTAGTAAAGCATTGTGGCATCGCCAGCCAGCTCCTGAATACCAGCCTGTCCGTCGAGCTCGGCATTCAGTCCAGCCTTGATCATACGCAGGGCCAGCGGCGAACGTTCCATCATCACCTCAGCCCACTCCACACACTCGTCTTCCAAGCGCTCCAGAGGTACGACCTTGTTGACCATTCCCATCTCCTCGGCTTCCTTCGCCGTATACTGCCGACAGAGGAACCAGATCTCGCGCGCCTTTTTCTGACCTACGATACGGGCCAGGTATGACGAACCGAAGCCGGCATCAAACGAACCCACCTTTGGCCCTGTCTGTCCGAAGATCGCATTCTCCGATGCAATCGTCAGGTCGCACACCAGATGCAACACATGTCCGCCACCGATAGCGTAACCGTTCACCATGGCAATGACAGGCTTCGGCAGACGACGGATCTGCATCTGCACGTCGAGCACACTCAGACGGGGTACACCTTCCTCGTCCACATAACCGCCTCGTCCCTTGACGTGCATATCGCCTCCAGAGCAGAAGGCGTGCTTCACGTCATTGATCGTCTTGCCCTCAGGCACAGGCGACATCGCTCCCGTCAACAGCACCACACTGATGTCCTGCATCTCACGGCACTGTGCGAAAGCCTGACTCAGCTCCCACGTTGTCTTAGGCGTAAACGCGTTACGATACTGCGGCCTGTTGATAGTAATCTTCGCTATGCCGTTATATGCCTCGAAGAGAATCTCCTCGAACGCCCGAATAGTTTTCCAGTTTCTTGTTTCCATTTTTGAATTCTGAATTTATTGTAGTGGTGTCAATGGATAGACAATGTTCACGATAAAGATGTTAGCGGCAAGGATGATGAGATTCATCAGCAAGCCAATACGCATAAAGTCGCTGAAGCGGTAACCGCCTGGAGCATATACCAGCATGTGGGTGGGTGAGCCGATAGGTGTAGCAAAACTTGAGCTTACACTCACCATCAGAGCAATGAGGAAAGGGAAAGGATCATAGCCTAACTTCTCGGCAGCTTGGTACATAATTGGGAAGAACATAGCACCCGCTGCTGTATTAGAGATAAACTCTGTGATGAAGGTGCCCACAAAACAGATAGATGTCATCACAACGATGGGGTTCGTACCACAGACATCAAGAATGCCCAATGCTAGTCGTTCGGCAATACCCGTCTTCTGAATGGCAAGACCAAGCACCACACTTCCGGCAAAGACCATCAGGATGTCCCAGTTGATAGCTTTCATAGCCTGCTCCACGTTACAGCAACGGAGCAGGAGCATAGCGGCAGCAGCAATGAAAGCACACTGCAGCAACGGCATGATACCCAAAGCCGAGACTGCTACCATCGCAACCATAATCGCAGCCGAGATAAGCGTCTTAGGTCCGATGTTCACCACCTGATTGCTGTCGAAGAACTGCAGTTGCGAGGTCAGAGGACCCGTGCTGACATCCAGTTTCGACGGACATGCAAGAAGTAGCGTGTCGCCTGCCTGCAGCACCACTTGACGCGGCGAGGTAGTGATGCGCTGTCCCCTGCGTGCTACCGCAATGAGCGTCAGGTTATTGTCCTTCTCAAACGTGCTGCCGCCGATGGTCTTACCGATAAGACTACTGCCGAAGGTGACGTAGGCCGTGCGCACGGGGTTGCTAACATCCACCTCGCTCAGAGAGAAAATATGGTGGTCGGCACTCACCAGTCCATGACTCTTGCTCAGTTCCAGGAGTTCGTCTATCTGTCCGGCATATACCAGACGATCGCCGCCCATCAGGTACTCATCCTTGCTTACTGGCGATGGTACATCGTCAAAATGGTACATACTTATCAGAGTGCCTCCCTTTACGTCGAACAAACCAGCATCACCTAATTTCTTACCGATGTACTTATTGTCCGACGGCACAAGCAACTCCAAAGTATATTCCGATGTGGCTTCGAAAGCCGACTCCGGTGCCTGACGGTCAGGTAATAGTTTACGCATGGCAATCACCGAAAGCACGCCGATAAACAGGCAGAACAAACCAGGAATCGCTGTGGCTAAGACATTCATTGTCTCGCCAGTCTTGTCGGCATACAGTCCACTGATAATCAGGTTCGGTGGCGTGCCGATAAGCGTACATACACCACCCATACCCGAAGCATAGCTTAACGGAATCAGCAGCTTTGAGGGTGAAATGCCCAGTTTCTTCGACCACATCTTCACGATGCCTACAAACATTGCGACTACTGTGGTGTTACTCAAGAACGAACTCAGTCCGGCTACCGGCAGCATCAAACGGATAACGGCCTTACCGTAACTATTGGGCTGACCTAACAGATGTCGCACTATCCATTGCAGCACGCCTGTATATGTTAGGCCCGCCACTACCACAAACAGTACGCCAATCACTATTACCGACGTGGAACTGAAGCCCGAGAATGCCTCCTTGGCATCGAGCACACCTGTTACAAACAGAACGCCGATAGCAGCTAAGAACACGACATCGGCACGCAACTTCGTCAGAAGCATTGTAGCAAACATGCCCAGAACCGTCACAATGGTTATCCAGGCATCAAGGCCAAAACCTAAAAACATGAATGAATCCATTTTATCTATTTATATATTATTCATATCTGCTTGCAAAGATAGAGATAAATTTCGATTTAACGAAAAGAAAACAAATAAATTTTCATTCTTGAAGTTGGGATTATTATCCGTATCGGGCAAACTACCATAGATACTTTACATAGTTAGTCGTAATGTAACTGGTAGTTAGTAGTAATGTAACTCCTACTTAGTCGTAATGTAACTGGTGGTTAGTCGTAATGTAACTCCAAGTTACCTTGATTGAATGACAACCTTTCTTTCATATGTATTGATTATTATTCGCTATAGGCTTTCTCTCCGATGGTTTCCTGCGAGCCAATGGTCATCTGACGGAGATCATAATAGGAGCCATTATAGATATTGAAGTCGACATTCCCCTTGATACCAGGAAGACGGCCTACATCGGTGTGCTGCCAGAACTTCCACGGGCCTTTGTATTCAAGGGAATCGACATAGTAGTGGGCAATCCAATAGGGATACTGATCGAAGACGGGATCGCCCAGATAGCGCGTCTTAAATTTAAAATAGGTATAGATAATGGGCTTCACCTTATAATGCTTCTCGACGATATCGAGCCACTGCAGTACGGACTGCTTGAACTGCTCGTCGGTCTGCTGCTTAGGTTTATGCTCCACATCGAGCACAGGAGGCAAGTCGCCGTTCTCCAGACGGACGGTCTCGATAAAGTGCCAGGCCTGTTGCTCAGCGGGTGTATGGACACTATAGAAGTGGTAAGCACCGCGTGTAAAACCATTCTCACGGGCCTGGTAGAAGTTATCGCGAAAGTTTTCGTCGGTCTGGGTAGCACCCTCAGTGGCTTTGATCATCACGAAACGGATGGGGCACTTATTGATGGAACCGTTGTCCTTCAATTCTTCCCAGTCGATACGTCCCTGATGGTGACTGATATCGATACCATGGATCTCGTAGCCGTCGGGATAGTTGACAGTGCCATAGAGCGCACGCCAACGGAAGCCAAAGGGGCCGACGAAGAAGTAATAGAAGAACCACACGTAGCCGATGACGATAGCAGCGCCACCGATCCACCAAGCCCACGAGGGTAACTTACGTAAAAGCCGTATCACGACTCCAGGGCGTTGATGCCGTCCTGGGCCGTGATACGTCTTTGTAGTTCCTACGCCCTTGCGGGTTACGGTTCTTCGTTTCTTAGTCATTTAATCACTTAGCCTGCTCCAGAGCAAGTGTGCGAGTGGGCTGATCGCAGACCTCTGTAGGACCCCAGTACTGGATAGGACCAGGATAGACGTATGCGGTCTCACGGGCCCAACGGTCACGCTCAGCAGCGAATGCCTTGAAGGGAGCACCGTCGAGCTCTACGAGCGCCTTACGGATCACGGGCTTCATCTCACCGGCACGCTTCTCCATGTTCATCATCATCGTGATGGGCACACCACCTGCGATCCACTGCTCAGCAGGAGCGGTGGTATTCTTCACGATAGCCATGTAACCGGTCTTGCCGTTGGCAATCAGCTGGGCAGCTGAGGTACCGAGGGCATAGCAGTAGTCGGCATCGAAGTTAGAAGGAGCAGCGCAACGACCCTCGTAACCGAAGAAGTGGTGCTGAGTACCGAACTTGCCAGTGTACTTGCCTTCCTTCTTCATCTTCTCCAGCTTCTGGGCTACCATGGTAGAGAGCAGCTTCTCGGTCTCGATGAGTGATACCTGTACGTTGCCGTGAGGATCGCGGTCGAGAGCGAGCTGACGGGCTACACCAGTAGGCAGGCTGTTGAACACAGCGAGGTTCTCCTCAGTGAGATGAGCCTTCACAAAGTCAATAGACTCATGACGATCGAGGGTCTTTGCCTCCGGCATAGCGAGCACATCGTTGAGTTGAGCGATGAGTTTCTTGATGGCAGGAATGAACTCGATGACACCCTCAGGGATAATCACAGTACCAAAGTTGTTGCCATCGGCAGCACGCTGGGCAACAGCGTTGGCGATGTACTCTACGATATCATCAAGGCTCATACCCTTAGCCTCAATCTCCTCGGAGATCAGACAGATATTAGGCTGTGTCTGCAGAGCACACTCCAGGGCGATGTGAGAAGCTGAGCGACCCATCACCTTGATGAAGTGCCAGTACTTACGGGCAGAGTTACAGTCGCGCTCGATGTTACCAATGAGCTCAGAATAGGTCTTACAAGCGGTATCGAAACCGAAAGAGGTCTCAATCTGATCGTTCTTCAGGTCGCCGTCGATAGTCTTAGGACAACCGATTACCTGTACGCCATAGTTCTTAGCGGCATAGTACTCAGCCAGAACGCAGGCATTGGTGTTAGAGTCATCACCACCGATAATCACGATAGCCTTGATATCGAGCTCACGGATGATCTCCAGACCCTTCTCGAACTGATCAACTTTCTCCAGTTTGGTACGACCAGAACCGATCATATCGAAACCACCAGTGTTACGATACTCGTCGATGATCTCCTTGGTGAGCTCCATATAATTATGGTCTACCAGACCGCCAGGACCCAGGATGAAACCGAAGAGACGGTTCTCTGGGTTAAGCTTCTTGATCTGATCGAACAGACCAGTGATCACGTTGTGACCACCAGGAGCCTGACCACCCGAAAGGATGATACCAACGTTCATCTTCTTGTTGTTAGCCTCAGTAGCAGGCTCGAACTCTACGATAGGCATTCCATAGGTATTAGGGAACAGTTTCTTGATTTCTTCCTGATCACCAACACTCTGGGTAGCGGCACCCTCCTTAACTTTTACAGCACCCTGAAGCGCCTTCGGGAGCTTCGGCTGATACGCAGCTCTTGCGATCTGCAATGCACTTTTTTCCATAATTCTGTTTATTTATAATTTGAATGAATATATTCGTTTTCGGACTGCAAAATTAGTTGATTTTTGTTAGAAATACAAAAGAAAAGTTGGTAAAATCACCTTTTTAATATTTTTTTGGGAAGAAAGACTTGTTATCTCGGATTTTTTTCTTATCTTTGCTTACTGAATATATCAAAATGAACCCAAAAGGAGGAAAAATTATGGCGAACAAAAGAACACTTAAGAAGAGAATTAACCTGATTTGCGAAGAGTTATTTGCAGAATGTGTAGCCATCTCACTCTACGGTCCGGAAGGAGGCAAGGAAGCCTCAAAGGATTTGTTTTTTGCCGTGGTGAAACTGCAGGACAACTACATTAAGCGCGTATCACACCCAGAGCCTGGTATCACAGCAAAGAACTACTTCAAGGATCTGAGGGAGAAGTTTAGTGAAGGCGTTCAGGAGATTCTCGACCAAATTAATGCGTAGAGAAGTAAAAAGAGAATAGTGAAAAGTAAATAGTGATGTGGATTAAATTTTGTAATTGGCTGTTATACAAGCAAATGGGGTGGAAAACCGAAGTAACGCAGGACCACCCCGATAAATATATTATCTGTCTGGCTCCGCATACGAGCAACTGGGACTTCATCATCGGTCTGCTATATAGTAGGGCCGAAAGGATGAAGACTAATTTCCTCATGAAGAAGGAATGGTTCTTCTGGCCTCTCGGACCGATCTTCAAACATCTGGGCGGCATACCCGTCTATCGGCAGAAGCACACCAGTATGACTGATTCGATGGCAGAATCGGCTAAACAGGTCAAGACCTTCCAACTCTGTATCACCCCTGAGGGAACACGCTCACTGAACCCGGAGTGGAAGAAGGGTTTCTACTTCATTGCCCTGAAGGCAGAACTGCCTATCCTACTCTATGGTCTGGACTACGAGCGGAAGCTGATCCAATGTACGAAGACGATCATCCCTACAGGTGATCTGGAGAAAGATATGAGAGAGATTAAACAGTATTTTAAGGGTTTCAAAGGCAAGAAACCCGAGAACTTTACAATAGGAGAGGTAGAAGACGTATGAAGAAAATAGCCATCATCTGTCTGTCGATACTCCTGTTCAATATAGGAACAGCGGAGGCTGCCCGCAGGACAAAGAAACCCGTTGACCCCAAACAAGAACTAAGAGACAAACTCAGTCGTTATATTGCAAACTGCAAACAGGGAGGCGGACAGCGTGTTCGCTCAGCATCGAAGTTGAGTGAACTCATCATCAACGACACATTGAAGACTGTCGAAGTGGTGGCCGATACACACTTCGGCGAACAGGTGTTTACACCGACATCGGTAGAGACCATCTATCAGGGTGTGAGAGCTATCCTGCCCGATACACTGAAAAGCTATCAGTTGAAGGTGAAGACAGGCGGTTGGGACTTGTGGCAACTGGTACCTGCCAGACTGATTCCTGAGAATGCGAAAAACCGCACATGGGGGCACATTGACTACGAGGGGAAGCCTTGGGTGAGCAATGCGTCACGTCCCTATGAGATCAGCGGCGGACTGAACAACAGGCACATTTCACTGTGGGCCAGTCATGGACGTTACTTTAATGTCAAGGACAGTACGTGGAAGTGGCAGCGCCCTCCCCTATTCGGAACCCGTGAAGACCTGTTCACTCCGACTATCGTTACACCCTACCTGATACCCATGCTGGAGAAGGCTGGGGCCATCGTGTTCATGCCCAGAGAGAGAGACTGGCAGCGCAACGAGGTGATCGTAGACAACGACACGCCTCAAAGCGGTTATCAGGAGAAAATCGGCAGTCACCGATGGCAGCAGACAGACCTGCAAGGCTTTGCTTTCCACCCAGGTGTCTATATGGATCAGGAGAATCCGTTCAGGGCTGGTACGGCCCGTATGGCACAGGCGGAAGAGAGTCACAAGCACCTGAGCAGTATCACCTATCAGCCCACGATACCAGAAGCAGGTAACTATGCCGTGTACGTGAGTTACCAAACTGTAAAGGGCAGCGTAGACGACGCCCACTATACCGTATGGCATCAGGGTGTGCCGACAGAGTTTCGCGTGAATCAGCAGATGGGCGGCAGGACATGGGTCTACCTTGGCAACTTCGACTTCGATGCAGGTAGCAGTGCCCAGAACTGTGTCGTACTGACCAACAAGAGCAAACACCACAAAGGTGTGGTGACTGCTGATGCCGTACGCTTCGGAGGCGGTATGGGTAATATACGCCGAGGCTACTCGACAAGCGGACTGCCCCGTTGTATGGAGGGTGCCCGTTACTTCGGTCAGTGGGCAGGCATGACGTATGACATCTATTCACCGAAGGAAGGTCAAGATGACTATGGCGACGATATCAACGTTCGTTCCCTGATGACGAACTATCTGGCAGGCGGCTCATGTTTCCTGCCCGACTCTGTGGGATGCAACGTGCCTATCGAACTTTCGCTGGCCGTCCACAGTGATGCAGGCTTCAACAGAGACGGCAAGACAACGACGGGTACACTCACCGTCTGTACCACTTATCTGAAAGACAGTATCCTCGGTACGGGCATGACCAGACTGGCCTCACGCGATTTGGCTGACGAACTGCTAACAACGGTATCGAACGATATGCGTAAACGCTACGGCAACTGGCAGATGCGTGAGCTCTACGACCGCAACTATTCTGAAACCCGATTGCCAATGGTGCCAAGTGCGATTCTGGAAACGATGTCGCATCAGAACTTCGCCGATATGCGCTACGGGCAGGATCCCAACTTCCGCTTCGATCTGGCAAGAAGTATCTATAAAGCCCTGTTACGCTATGTAAGCAGGATGCACGGCACACCATACGCTGTGACACCATTGACACCTAATGGTCTGCGGGTGGAACTGAAGAAGCGCGGCATAGCCCATGTAAGTTGGAATCCGGTAGACGATCCTGACGAACCAACGGCAAAGCCAACGGGTTATATCATTTATACGGCTATCGGTAAAGGGGGCTTCGACAACGGTCAATATGTGAAAGGCAAGGAAACCAGCTTTGACGTGGAGGTGGAGCCTGGTGTGCTCTATAGCTTTAAGGTGGCGGCTGTCAACGACGGCGGTGAGAGTTTCCCCAGTGAGGTGGTATCGACCTACTATGTGCCAGAGGCTCAGAAGACGGTGCTAATCGTGAACGGCTTCCACAGACTGGCAACGCCCCATGTACGTGACAATGCCACAGAACAGGGCTTCGATATGGAACTGGATCCAGGTGTTAGTTACGGACGTACAGCAGGTTGGCTGGGCTATCAGACATGTTTCAATAAAGAAACCATGGGTAAGGAAGGGCGTCTGGGCCTAGGCTTTACGAACGACTCGCTGATGGGACAGTTTGTGGCAGGCAACGACTTTAACTATATCCGTACTCATGCTGAGGCCATCGCATCGGCAAAACGCTACAGTATCGTCAGTTGCTCGTCGGAATGTATGGAGACGAATGATATCCGTCCGACACAATACAGCATGGTGGATCTGATTCTCGGACTGGAGAAGAACGACGGTCATTCCCTGAAAAAGTATCAGGCACTCACCCCAATGATGCGCCAGCATCTGCAATTGTTCACCTCACGAGGAGGCGCACTGCTCGTCAGTGGCTCGTATGTCGGCTCTGACATGCGGATGCCAGCAGACAGCCGTTATCTGGAGGATGTGCTGAAATGCCGTTGGGAAGGAACCAACAAGGACAGTCTGCAGCGTGACATGATTCAGGGAATGGGTACAACATTTGATTTCTATCGTCATCTGAACGAGACACACTATGCCGCCACACATCCAGAGATACTACAGCCGGTGGCTCCAGCCTACTCAGCAATGATATACAGCGACGAATACAGTGCCTGTGTGGCATACGACGGCAAAGACTATAAGGCGATGACGATGGGATTCCCCTTCGAGTGCATCAAGTCGGAACAGAAACGATCGGCCCTGATGAAGGGCATCCTGAGATTCCTATTACAAACTCAATAACAACTAAAAATCAGTAAAGATGAAAATCCAAACTAATTCCTCAGGGACAAGAAGCATCGATGTAAGCGAACTACATCTGACAACCATCGAGAAGTATCAGCTCTTCCGTGACCTCATTGACAGCAACGGTTATGTGGACGAGCAAGTGCTTGACAAACTGAAGCTGAACATTCGTTCACTCCTCGCTGGCGACGCAGGCAAGGATAAGGATCTGCTCGATCTCTGTCTTGACGTGATCTACCATCCTAACATGAAAGCCTACGGACTGCAGCAGCTCGTGCTGCTTTACATCAACTGGAAGAATCGCGGTAACGAAAATCTCGGTTCTACCACTCGTGCCATTCAGGGCACGCCGTTTAATTAAGTGAAAAGTGATAAGTGAAGAGTGAGAGAATATAGGCTGACGGACTTTCTGCCAACGACGAAGAAGGAGTTGGAACTACGAGGATGGGATGGCGTGGATGTCATCCTGTTTTCGGGTGATGCCTATGTAGATCACCCTTCGTTCGGCGCTGCCGTCATCGGACGTACACTCGAGGCCGCTGGCTTTAAGGTAGCAATAATCCCTCAGCCCGACTGGCACGGAGATTTCCGTGACTTTAAGAAACTGGGACGTCCGCGACTTTTCTTTGGTATAGCACCGGGTTGTATGGACTCCATGGTCAACAAATACACCGCCAACAGGAGGTTGCGTTCAGAGGATGCCTATAGTCCTGACGGACGACACGATATGCGACCAGAGTATCCTACCATCGTGTATGCCAAGATTCTGAAGGAGCTATATCCTGACGTGCCTGTGGTGCTTGGTGGTATTGAGGCATCGTTGCGCCGAGTAACCCATTACGACTACTGGAGCGATGAACTCAAGAAATGTCTGCTCTGCTATTCGCCTGCCGATATGATTACATACGGCATGGGAGAAAAGGTAACCATCGAACTGGCACGCCGACTGGCTGCTGGCGAGAACATCCGGGATATCCGAGACCTGCCACAAACAGTTTACCTGGCTCGCAAGGAAGATATTCCTGGTGGCATTACCGATCGCGACATTGTTCTTCATTCGCACGAAGAATGCCTGCGGAACAAACGTGCCGAGGCAGAGAACTTCCGTCAGGTAGAGGAGCAGTCGAACATGATGCATGCGCAAAGACTGATACAGGGCGTGGACGGAAGGTATGTCGTGGTGAATCCTCCCTACCCTCCGATGACAACGGAAGAACTCGACGCCTCGTTCGATCTGCCTTATACCCGTCAACCTCATCCCAAATACAAGGGTAAGCGTATTCCCGCCTACGATATGATTAAGTTCTCGGTCAATATCCACCGAGGATGTTTCGGAGGCTGTGCCTTCTGCACAATCTCTGCTCATCAGGGAAAGTTTATCTCTTGTCGTTCGAAGGAGAGCATCTTGAGGGAGGTAAAGCAAGTGATAGAGATGCCGGACTTCAAAGGCTATCTGTCGGATCTCGGCGGACCTTCTGCGAATATGTACGGCATGAGCGGCAGGAACAAGAATGCCTGCGAGAAATGTCGGAGGCCCAGTTGTATCCATCCGCAGATCTGTCCGAACCTGAATACAGATCACTCGAAGCTATTGGAGGTGTATCATGCCGTAGATGCACTGCCAGGTATCAAGCGTAGTTTCATAGGAAGCGGTGTGCGCTACGACCTGTTGTTGCATCGCAGTAAGGATGAGGCGTCGAACAAAGCCGCCCAGGAATATACGCGAGAACTCATCACCCGTCATGTGTCAGGACGACTGAAGGTGGCACCAGAGCATACCAGTGACCGTGTGCTCTACCTGATGCGCAAGCCCTCGTTCCAACAGTTCTATGAGTTTAAGCGCATCTTCGACCGCATCAATCGCGAGGAGAACCTGAGAGAGCAGATTATCCCCTACTTCATTAGTTCCCACCCTGGATGCAAAGAAGAGGATATGGCAGAACTGGCTGTCATCACCAAGCAATTGGATTTTCATCTGGAACAAGTACAAGACTTCACGCCGACCCCGATGACGAATGCCACAGAGACATGGTACACGGGGTACGATCCCTATACACTGGAGCCCGTATTCAGTGCCAAGACCCCACGGGAGAAACTGGCACAGCGACAGTTCTTCTTCTGGTATAAGCCTGAGGAACGGAGAAACATTGAACAGAGTCTGCGACGGATAGGCCGTCCTGACCTTATACAGAAACTATATAGCGGCACCATGCCGTCGGCCCCCAAATATGAAAATCATCGAACAGAGCGTCATTCCGAAAAACCCCGCGAAGAGAAGCGAGGACGGAATCGTCGTCACAAGTGACTTTATTGCCGTCATTGACGGTTCTACCTCCAAGACTACACACCGTTACAATCGTCGGATGAGTAATGGTGCATACGCGATGGATACCATAGCCCGCTATATCCGTAAGATGAAGGCGGATGCTTCCTGCCATCAATTCTGTGTAGGCGTCACCCGTGCTATCCAGGAGAAATACCAACAGGGACTTCTACAGAAGCTGTTCTCATCCAACAACGTTGATCCCGCTGCACATCCGGAAGAGCGACTGACGGCCTCAGCCATTATCTACAGTCGTCTGCGTCGTGAGATATGGATGATTGGCGATTGTCAGTGTCTGATCAGTGGGGAGCTCTGCGAAAATCCAAAGCCTTACGAACAGACATTGGCAGAGATGCGGGCAACTAAGATACAGGATCTTTTGGCACAAGGTAAGACCATTGATGAGATACTTGACAACGACGAAGGACGGGCATCGGTGATTCCGACCATGTTGCAGGAGATGAAGAACCAGAATGTCACTTACTCTGTAATTGACGGTTTCCGTATTCCTGAACAACTCGTACGGATCATCGCCCTCGATTTCCGTCCATGGGAGATCGTGCTGGCCTCAGACGGTTATCCTTTCCTCTGTTCAACCTTAGAGGAATCAGAAGCAAAGCTGGCTTATCAGAAGGAACATGATCCGCTTAACATCGGCACTTTCAAGGCTACAAAGGGCTTCACAAGAGGTAATAACTCCTTTGACGACCGCTCATACATAAGATTTATCGTTTAATTCTTTGTAGATTCCAAAAAAATGTCTACCTTTGCACGCGAATTTGAATAATTCGCCTGCGATGATGGGCGGCACCTCGGCAAAAAGCCAGCTTTCTGCACTCGGTTTGCACCATCATTGCACCTAACAAACAAGGTCGGTTCCGTAGCTCAGCTGGATAGAGCAACTGCCTTCTAAGCAGTAGGCCTTGGGTTCGAGTCCCAACGGAATCACCATTCACGATAAGCAGAAAGCAGATTCCATATTCCATCCTCTGACAGAACGCCTCGTTTAAGTTCTTTAGGAAGCAGTCCTGCTTCGTCATCAGCAAAGTCCTGTCGCCATTCCCCACTACCATAGTATGCGTCAAGTATCGCAACATCCTCTTTGATTGCCTCAAGCATTTCAGGTGATGTCCTAACGCCATGAACAACGGCTAATGCTTTGTTGAATCGTTGCTCCATCTGTTTTATTCGTTCTATTTGTAACAGTTTCTCTGCCAATGGTACATACCAAGTACTGACTTCATCTGCTGTCGGGGTGTGTCCGCCAGGGAAATGGAATGAATGATTATAATGTTCCAAGAAGAATGGTTCAAAGTGAGCCAGCGTATCCTTTTCACCAAACAAGCCCCAGATACGATCCCTAAAGTCGGGATGACAACTATCGAACTGGATAGTCTCCATTTCGGCAAACTCGTTTATCAGGGCTTCGTCGATAACAAACTTCTGATTACCATCCTTTCGTGGTGACTTGTATTCATGTTCACCGATACGTTGTTTCAGAAACTCTGTCATCTGAAAGTGCGGATTGCCCAGCAGTGCCGGAATACCCACGACGGGAGCCACCATCTGAGCATAGAACGCCCCACAGCTATTGCCAATCAAAAGATCAGGCTTAACATCCCCTATCAACTCACGGATATAGCCGACAGCCTCCTTCGGATGCATCGGCAAGTCAGGCGTGATGACTTCCGCACGCCCCGCAAAAGCCTCACGTAGAGCCACTGCTGGCACACACTGTCCACTGGCATAGAATCCGTGCAAGAACACAATCTTCTTCATCTATCAGAATCTTTTTCTTTCTATGTAGGCGCAAAATTACATATTTCCTGCGATTTTACACTATTCTGTTGGGATTATTAATTATTTTTTGTACCTTTGTGCGCCAAATAGAAACAAAACCATTATGCCACGTAAGACAGACGGAATTCTTTTTGAACTACAGCCGCGCCCTACGAAGGGTGACGACGGAAAACCCCTGCTCTATGCCCAGCCCGTCGTGGAGCACAAATATACACTCGACGATATCGACGACTTCTGCAATAAATACCGCCATACCAGCAAGGGCGAGATGAAGCGATTCTTCGACCTGTTGGAGGAGATTGCCACCATGTGGCTCAGTCAAGGTCAGCGTGTGGAAACACCTTTTGGCTCATTTGCCCCCAAGCTAAAACTGCTGGGCGAGCATACAGAGCCAGAGATAGTGACGGGTCGCGACGTCATCTATGGAGGTATTGAGTTCATACCCTCCAAGCAGTTTTTGAAGGATGCTGATTGTGGCCGTCATGGTTTCCGCCTTCAGAAGAGTCGTGTGGGCAATAGTCAGATGTACGATCCCAAGGCTATGGATGAGGCTCTGCGGAAGAGCGTGCGTCATGGTTACATCACCATCAAGACCTTCCAGGTGTTCAGCGGACTGAAATATAACTCGGCAAAGAACTATCTCGACAGTCTTTGTCAAGGAGAGCATCCACGTTTGACTCGCTATCGTGAAGGGCACGTCTGGCACTACACCCTTCTGAAGACAACTCCATTAGTATGAAAATTGAACTATAGCGTTCGCTATGAACATTTTTGCCGTTTGCTATGAACATTTTTAGCGAACGCTATGAATAATTTCCCCGACCGCTAAAATCTACGAATTGACGTCCTCTCTCCCAGTCCCAACGGCACTTTCCCCCTGTTAGCAACGTTCTCTCTCCCCTAAAGATGACGTTTGAACAACCACAAGATGACGTTCCTTTGATTGTTTCAAAGGCTTTCTTCCATCCAATTCTGTATTTTTCCGTTTATCCGAAGACGAACCACAGCGATTCGTAGAACTGGATGAACAAGATGTAGATCACAATAAACGGGGCACCTTTACGGATGCCGTAGGAAAGGATCTCCAGGATATCAGAGAGCGAGGACTGTCGTCCAGCCATCACGCCATAGGTTACAGAGAACAGAATGATGCCAAAAGCGATAACAGGTATCAAACTACGACTGAAAGCCGATGGGAAGAGATCGCCTGTAGCCGACAGCAGGATGGCGTGAGGCATCAGTGTCAGTAAGCCAATGATAATCAGATAGATAATGATGAATGCGGAAGAGACGCGCAAGGCCAGACGATCACGAATGCCCTGATGCTTACCGAAGATACCACATCGATACAGCGCGCCGCCTGCTATCAACAGCAGGAGAAGCCATACCAGCAAGGGCGATGCCAGTATCGACGTGTAATTGCCAAGGAACCAGCGGATACCCTCGGAAGACAACAGTGAGCGCACATCCTCCATCATCGTAGCGGAAAGCAGCCACGACAGAATGAACAAGAGACATTCAGCCATCAGGAGAATGAGGCCTGCACCTGCTAACACACGTTTACTCATCATCAGGTTCCAGATTGTCGATATCGAGGATACGGAGTTCTAAGGCACGGACAACGAGACGGGTGGCATTGATGCCTCCACAGCCCTCAGGGAAGAGTTTCTGAATGAGTTCGTTCTGACGCTTCTCCAGACTCTTCACGCCAAAAGGCATACCACGCAGGTTCGTGATCTGCTCCTTGGTATAGCCGAGTGCAAGGTGGCGCAGGAATCGCTCATCGTACTCATCAATCTCGTAGTTGACAACAGCCTCCTGTTTGACAAGCTGACCACTGACAGCAGCCTTAAACCGTTCAACGATCTTCTCAAGGATCGGTTCGTTGAACACCAATTGCTTGCCATCCATCACAGCAGAGACATCACGACGCGTCAGGAGTTCACCCGTCTTCAGGATGATGCCGTCGGCACCAGCATCAAGCACATCGACCCAAAGCTTCTCGTTCAGGATCTCACCCGTAAAGATCAGTACTTTGACGCCAGGATGCATCTCCTTCGTAGAACGACAGATCTCAACGCCTACTGTCGTTGAGCCGCCCAATCCCAGGTCGAGCAACACCAGATCTGGTTTCTGCTGTTTGATCAGTCGCCAGTAACTCTGCTCATTATCAGCTGTTCCAATCACTTCCGCCTCAGGGATGTCTGTGCGGATGATGCCCAGAGTACCTTTCAGTTCCAGGGGCACGTCTTCTACAATAATCACTTTAAATGGTTCCATACTTATATCTCATTTTTTGTTTTTGCTGAGGGAAGCGTGATGCATACCTGCACCACACCGTCGACGATCTCTGCATAGATGCCACATCCACGACGATTGGTTGCCTCGCCATGATCCCTGACAATCTGACGACAGAGCAGATACGGGATATGTTCCTTAGAAGGCGTAAACAGGTCACGCGCCTGTTCATCCGTCAGTTTCATCTGAGGCATGGGAATACGCACTTCTACGTATTGGTTGTCTTTCTGCACATACTGGGGTTCGAGACGTTTCTGTCCTGACTGTTTCTTCAGGATCTCAAACAGATAGCGGATGAGGTTCTCATCGCCAAACAAGCCATCGTGCAAAGGCTTCAGATGTAGTTTGATAGGCTCTACCTGGCGCATGGCCTGAAGACTCAGGATACCATACAGTTCACGATAGTATTCAACGACCTCAGCCAGGGAGTCTGCTTCGTTAGCATCAAGCAACTGACGAATACGCGAAGGGTAATACATCGTCTCGTGCTTCAGGGTAGAGAGACAGTTATCGAGTACGGCATTCGAGACGTGCAGATTGTTGTCTTCGAACTCTGCACGGTGCAGTTCATCGTCAAGAAGTTCCAGATCCGACTGACGCTGTTGCTCTTTCATAAAACGCTCATAAAGACGATGACGGTAGTAGAGCAGATAATAGCCTGGTACGAGTGACAACAGGATCAGCACCAGCAGGATCACAGCGATGGTTTTGTTCGTCTGTGACTGTTGCATGGCTCGACAATAATCACCTAAGGAGTTATCTGCCGACATCTCCTTAAACAGCTGGGTGTAGATACGGTTATTATAGGTATACAACGACCACTGATGAAGGGCAAGTGCAGCTACCGCACTTTCATTACGGATATCCAGAATGATATTATAGTTGGTCTTTACACTATCGTGATACCATTTGATTTCAGGTGATATCAGGGAAGGATCACCATCAGGCAACAGAAAAGTCTTACCATTAGGATAATTCGAACGATAATGCTGGTTCAAGTAATAACGGCAAGAGTCGGCAAAGAACAAGGTACGCTCATACTTGCCATCGATATTACAGAAATAAGCAGAGTCAGCATAAGCGCTGGCCTTTGCAAGGGATTCGGAAGGCTGGGCAGACAGATCCAGAGTACCCAATGGAACGAGAGACAGAAGGATAATGATCATACGGAGCACACTCTTCGGCAGACGGAAGAACAGACGACTACCCTTCCCCAACGTACTCTCTGCCTGAAGTAGACAAACAGAGAACATCTGACTCATCTTACGATACTTCTCGATAATGCCTTTACAGTTAAGAAGACCGAATCCGTGTCCATCGACAATCTTATGATCGAAGAGTCGTCCCAGTTGCTCTTCTGTCATGCCGTGACCTGTATCTGCTACGGAGATCTCAACATAGTTTTCACCCTCTGTGGCAGAGATATCCACATGTCCGCCCTGAGGGGTAAACTTACGGGCATTATCGGCCAGGGTGTTCAACATAAAGAGTGTCAGAACCGGATCGGCCTTGACAACCGAAGCCGTAGGCTGCACATTCAGTTCAACACCTTTTCGCTGGAACGAACTCTTTCCCTTGGCCACGATGTTGAACAGCGGCTGGAGGGCAAAGCTCTCGATGTGCAGACTCAGTTCTCCCTGACGTAACTGGATCCAATAGGTCAACACATCATTATAGTCGTTAATCTGATCAGTCAGCTCAAAGATATAATCGGTATTGGCTTTCTCACCACGCTGCACTTCATGGATCATACGGTCGATAAAGGGCGTAATACTATTGACGAGCGACACTTTAGCCCGCTGTTCAAGATTACGTCGTTCACTGTTCTCTACGCGAAGCAGTTGAGCAGCCAGTTGTTCCCGTTTCAGGTCAAAGAGGTCGTCAGGATTATCCGTCGTATTCTTGCGTTTGTTCATGTAATTGAATAGCCACAAGAAGAAGAGCAGTAACACTATGGCCACGACAACAGCTATCAGCATCAGATTCAACTGACTGATAGATTTCTCAAACTGATTCGCACGAGCTTCGAGTTGCCGATCCTGACGGGTCGTCTCCTGTAGGTCGAGATAGATATTACGATTGTAATCACTGCCCTCCTTGTCATCGATGGCAGCATAGGCCACACTCATCTGTTCACGGATACTCGCCACCAGATCAGGTGCCTGGTTAATGATCGAATCGGATAAGGCCTGATCCAGATTAAACAGAGCCGACTCATAATCACCGATATGACGATAACAGGAAGCAAGTGTTCTGTAAGCGCCTGCAATCTGATATACATCACCGAATTCAATAAAGATGGCAAGCGCACTCTCTGCCAGATGACCTGCCAGATGTTCTTCTTCACATCCTTCTGGATTCAGGAACTTCATCGCAGGCATATTGTCTGCCATCAGCTGGTAACGGCTGTCTGCATCCATCAGGTGTTCCGACAGGGCCTCAAGGGCATTGGCTGCAAAATAGGGATAGTCGCCTTTACGGGCCAACAGGAAGCAACGCATCAGATGATCGAACTCCTGCTGGTTGATATCCTGTTGGGTACCTTCTGTGATAATTCCGCCTGCACCGATGTTATACAGGTAGTTCAGATACTGGGCGGTGTCCTGCTGTACCTCATTGGGATCAATGGCATCAAGTGCTTGTATAGACTGACGCTCCAAGCCTACATAATAATAATAGGTGGAATTAACGATGGCATATTCTGTCTCGGCATAAAGCAGTCGCGAGGCATCACGAGGTGAGAGCGTATACCGTTCCTCGTTGATACGGTTCAGGGCACTATTAGCCAGTTCACGGAATTCATGGAATTCACGGTTCTTCGATTGACGCTGACAAAGGCGCATCATCTGGATATAGGATATCAGCAACTGCATCTGATTATCTGTCGTAGCTATCACTTCCGACAGTTGGCGCTCTGCATCCAGATAGCGCATCTTCACAATATTGACAAAGGCCAGATTATTCAAGGCCTCTGCCCTACCCGAAGAATAGTCACTGGACAGATGGTAAGCCCGCTGAGCGTATGCTTCGGTAGAGTCGATATTGCGATAATGAAAGGCATAGGATTGGGTATTCAACTTGTCGACCGCTTGCCTATCTGGGCGCGAACAGGCTGATAACAGAATGGTTGATAGTATGAATAGCCAGAATTTCATGTTAGTTAAAAAAGCCCCCTCGCCGACTATTGTAGCGACGAGAGGGACGGATATTTGATTGTTATGCGCGGGCTTTGGCCACGTAGCCGAGTGCTTCCTTGCACTTGTCGGTCACATACTGCCAGTCACCTGCCTTTACCTTATCACTGGGGAAGAGCTTAGAGCCCATACCTACGCAGAAGACGCCAGCCTTGAACCACTTGGTAAGGTTCTCCTCATCTGGAGACACGCCACCAGTCACCATGATCTTCGACCAAGGCATCGGAGCCTTCAGACCCTTCACCATGTTAGGACCAACCACATCACCGGGGAATACCTTCGTGAGGTCGCAACCTAACTCCTGAGCCTTACCGATCTCACTGACAGTCATACAACCAGGGCAATAAGGAACGAGACGACGGTTGCAGACAGGAGCGATGTCGGGGTTGAACAACGGACCTACCACGAAGCAGGCACCCAACTGAATATACATAGCTGCTGTGGGCGCATCAACTACAGAACCGATACCCAATGCCAACTCAGGGCATTCCTTATCAGCCCACTTCACCAGTTCACCAAACACCTCCTGAGCGAAGTCACCACGATTAGTAAACTCAAATGCACGAACGCCGCCCTCGTAGCAGGCCTTCACGACATTCTTACAGGTCTCAAGATCCTTGTTATAGAAGACGGGAACCATACCGGTATCACCGATCTTCTTCATCACTGCTAACTTATCAAACTTAGCCATTATCCTCTAAATTCTTAATCTTAAATTCTAAATTTATCTCTGCACACGACCACTGGCATTACCACCGGCGAGGCTCTCAACCTCATCAACAGATACCAAATTGAAGTCACCATTAATCGTATGCTTCAAAGCAGATGCAGCAACAGCGAACTCGAGCGCCTCGCCCTGCGTTGCCTTTGTCAACAGACCGTGGATCAAACCACCAGAGAAAGAGTCACCACCACCAACACGGTCAATGATAGGATTAATCTCATAACGCTTTGACTGATAGAACTCCTTACCATCATAGATCAAGGCCTTCCAACCGTTGAAGGTAGCACTGTAGCTTTCACGGAGTGTAGAAACCACATACTTGAAGCCAAACTCAGCCATCATCTGCTTGAAAATGCCCTCGTATCCAGCAGCATCCGTCTTACCACCCTCTACATCAGCATCGGGCTTGAAACCGAGACAGAGCTCTGCATCTTCCTCGTTACCGATACATACATCCACATATTTCATTAATGGGCGCATGATAGAGATAGCCTTCTCTGAAGTCCACAGCTTCTTGCGGAAGTTCAAGTCGACTGATACGGTAACACCGTGACGCTTGGCAGCCTCACATGCCAGCTTGGTCAACTCGGCAGCCTTGTCTGAGATAGCTGGTGTGATCCCGCTCCAGTGGAACCATGCAGCACCTTCCATAATCTTATCGAAATCGAAATCTGCAGGTGAAGCCTCAGCAATAGAAGAGTGAGCACGGTCGTAAATCACCTTTGAGGGGCGCATCGACGCACCTGTCTCAGCATAATAAAGACCTACACGGTCACCGCCACGGGCGATGAACTCTGTATTGACACCATAGCGACGGAGCGCATTTACTGCAATCTGACCAATCTCATGCTTCGGCAACTTACTGACGAAATAAGCCTCGTGACCATAGTTAGCCACTGAGATAGCTACATTAGCCTCACCACCACCCGGGATAATACGGAATGATTCACTCTGGATAAAACGATCGTTGCCCTGCGGCGAAAGGCGAAGCATGATCTCGCCCAATGTTACGATTTTTGCCATTTCTTTTCTTGTTTTAATTATAGATTAAACTCTGATTTTTCGTTTGCGAGGACAAAGATAGGCAGTTTTTTTGAATAAGCCAAATATTTAAGAGGTTTTAAGGAAAAAACTTACGGAAACGATTTCGCTAACAATATTTTAATTATATGTTGGTGTTATCAATTTTTCTTTGTACCTTTGCCGAAAAATACGAGATAATTATGGCAAACGAGAAAATCACTATCAAGGATATCGCAGCAAGAGCTGGTGTTTCTACTGGTACTGTAGACCGTGTACTGCACAATCGTCCTAATGTATCGAAAGTAGCTCTCGATAAAGTGAATAAGGCTTTAGAAGAGATGGATTACAAACCAAACATGTATGCCTCTGCCCTTGCCTACAATAAGTCATACACCTTCTATTGTGTACTGCCCAAGCATGAGCAGGAAGCCTATTGGGATGAGATCGAGGAAGGGGCTCAGGCTTGTACGGACTTCCGTAGAGACTTTGGCATCACGCTGAAGTTCATGTATTATGAGCGTTTTAATAATGCGGCATTCACCAAAATGGTACGTGAGTTCTTCACGGCAAAGATCGACGGCGTAATCATTGTGCCTACTACTTTGGAGCAGACGGCCCGATTTACTGAGAAACTGACAGATCGACAGATTCCATACGTCTTACTCGACTCGTATATGCCAGACTTAAAGCCGCTCTCTTTCTTCGGACAGGACTCGTTTGCCAGTGGGTATTTTGCAGCTAAGATGCTGATGCTGATTGCCGGCAAGGAGAAAGAAATCGCCCTGATGAAACAGACACGCGACGGTAAGGTAGGCTCCAAACAGCAGGCTAACCGAGAGACGGGGTTCCGTCACTATATGGTTGACCACTTCCCTGAGATTAAGATTACAGAAGTTGACCTACCGCTCGATGAGGAGAAGAAGGACTATGACGTAATTCTGGAGAAATTTTTCAAGGAGCATCCGCAGGTACACCATTGTATCACGTTCAACTCGAAAGCCCATCTTGTGGGAGAGTTTCTGCAGAAAACGAACCGCCGTAATGTACAGATTATGGGCTACGATATGGTGCATAAAAATGAAGAGTGCGTTCGTCAAGGAAGCATCTCCTTCCTCATCGCCCAGCATGCCTACCAACAAGGTTATGCCAGTGTCGACGCCCTCTTCAATGCCATTGTCTTAAAGCGTGCCGTCAACCCGGTTAATTATATGCCTATCGAGATCTTGACGAAAGAGAACGTCGACTTCTATCGCCGGACAGCTATCTAATCTACATTAATATAATATGGAACAAGCTACATTTTTAAAAATTAATCCTGCAGACAGCGTAGTGGTATGTCTGCAACCCAAAAAGAAAGGAGAGGTCATCGAGATTGATGGTCTCTCGATTGTGTTAAATCAAGATGTCCCTGCAGGACATAAGGTACTGATTAAGGATACACCTCAAGGTTCCGACATCATTAAATACGGCTATCCTATCGGTCATGCCCGTGAAGACCTGAAGGCAGGTGATTGGGTAAATGAGAACAACTTGAAAACAAATCTGTCTGGTACACTCGAATATACATATAATCCTGTAAACGAGGAACTTAGCATTAAAAACGGAAGCCGTAACTTTAAGGGATATGTACGTAAGAATGGCGATGTAGGTGTACGTAATGAGATATGGGTTGTACCCACTGTTGGTTGCGTTAATGGCATTGCAGAGCGTCTGGTCAAGCAATTGAAACAAGAGACCCAAGAGAAAGATATTGATGCCATTTATGCCTGGCATCACAACTACGGTTGCTCTCAGCTCTCCGGCGATCACGAGAATACCCGCAAAGTACTGCGCGACATCTGTCTGCATCCTAATGCAGGAGCGGTGCTCGTACTGAGTCTGGGATGTGAGAATAATCAGCCCGATGACTTTATGGCGATGCTGGGCGACTACGACATGTCACGTATCAGACTGCTCGTTACACAGAAGGTAGAAGACGAGATGGAGGCAGGTATGACTATCCTGCGTGAACTCTATGAAATTGCCTGTAAGGACAAGCGCGAAACAGTTCCTGTCAGCAAACTGCGTGTTGGTTTAAAGTGTGGCGGATCCGACGGATTCTCTGGTATTACTGCCAATCCCCTGGTAGGCGAATTCTCCGACTGGCTTGTAGCTCAGGGTGGCACATCAGTACTGACAGAGGTACCAGAGATGTTTGGAGCAGAGACCATTCTGATGAACCGTTGTCGTACGGAGGATCTGTTTAATCAGACGGTTTCGATGATCAACAACTTCAAGAACTACTTCCTATCCCATGGTGAGCCTGTGGGTGAGAACCCGTCGCCAGGAAACAAGGCCGGCGGTATCTCTACCCTTGAAGACAAGGCACTGGGTTGTACGCAGAAGTGCGGTAAGTCACCTGTTAGCGGTGTGATGGAGTATGGTGACCGTCTGGAACACGATGGTCTGAATCTGCTCTCTGCACCTGGCAACGATCTCGTAGCAGCTACGGCACTGGCTTCATGCGGCTGTCACCTCGTACTCTTCACGACAGGACGCGGCACACCATTCGGTACGTTCGTTCCTACGATGAAGATTGCGACGAATCCCGATCTCGCTCGCCGTAAGGCCAATTGGATTGATTTTTCTGCAGGTCAGCTTATCGAGGGGCGCACGATGCAGGAACTCGTGCCCGAGTTTATCGACAAGGTTCTGGCCGTTGCCAGTGGAGAGAAAGCCCGTAACGAGGAAAACGACTACCGTGAAATATCCATCTTCAAGAACGGCGTTACGTTGTAAAGGTAAGAAAATGAAAAGGTGAGAAGGTGAAGAAGGGACTGATAGCATTATCGCCGCTTGCGGTGTTCATCGTATTGTACTTGGTCACCAGCATTGTTGCTGGTGACTTCTACAAGGTGCCCATCACGGTGGCATTTATGGTGTCGAGTATCTATGCCATCATCATATCTGGCGACATACCCTTGATGAAGCGTATCAATACCTTCAGTCGCGGTGCTGCTACTGAACAGATGATGCTGATGATCTGGATCTTCGTGCTGGCTGGCGCTTTTGCCTATTCTGCCAAGATGATGGGTAGCATTGATGCCACCGTCAACCTTACCCTCAGTTTCCTACCCCCTCAGATGCTGTTGGCCGGCATGTTCTTAGCCGCCTGTTTCATCTCACTCTCTATCGGAACAAGTGTAGGAACGATAGCTGCACTGACACCCATCGCTGCTGGCGTGGCCAGCGAGACGGGTACCGACGTTGCACTCATGACAGCCATTATCGTTGGGGGCTCTTTCTTCGGTGATAACTTGTCGTTCATCTCCGATACCACCATTATGGCTACACAGACACAAGGTTGCCGTCTCAGTGATAAGTTCCGTGTCAACTTCTTCATTGTAGCTCCTGCTGCAATCATCATTCTGGTTGTCTACCTTGTGATGGGTACAGGAGTCAGTGCCCCCCAGCAGATTCCAAAGGTGGAATGGGTGAAGGTCATTCCTTATCTGGTTGTACTCATCACCGCTATTTTCGGAATGAACGTGATGGCGGTACTCACACTGGGTATCCTGCTGACGGGTATCATCGGAATCCTTACGGGCTCCTTCGATCTCTATGGATGGTTTGGGGCGATGGGCGAAGGCATCCTTTCGATGGGCGAACTGATCATCATCACCATGATGGCGGGTGGTATGCTCGAACTGGTAAGACAACAAGGCGGCATCGATTTTCTCATCCGCCTGCTTACCCGTCATGTCAGTAGTAAGCGCGGTGCCGAACTCAGCATTGCCTCACTGGTAGCACTCGTCGATGCCTGCACAGCGAATAATACTGTTGCCATCCTTACCGTGGGTGGTATAGCCAAACAGATAGGTGATCGATATGGCGTAGACAACAAGAAATGCGCCTCAATCCTCGATACCTTCTCGTGTACAATGCAGGGCCTCATTCCATATGGTGCCCAGATGCTGATTGCCGCAGGACTGGCAGCACTGAACCCTGTTGCTATCCTACCCTATCTTTACTATCCCTTCGCGTTAGGAGTTGTGGCTCTGCTCTCCATCCTACTGCGTTATCCCCGTCGTTACTCATAGTGAATAGTATGAATATAGTTCAACGTAATTTCTTCCGCCTACTGAGAATCGGCGCCTTCAATACCGATGAACAGATAGAACCGATGTCGGTCTCCAAGTGGAGTCGTCTGTACCAGTTGTCCATCATGCACGACGTGACAGCCTATATCTACGACGGACTGCAACGTAGTCGTAATCAGTTCTTCGTACATCTGACAGAGCAACAATGGCAGGAATGGGAAACTGCTGCTAACAAACCCCATCGCAGCGATCCGATGGAGATGGAGGAAGACGATCTGTTGCGTCCTGATCATCTCACGAACCCTGTACTCAACCATCAGCTACAGACGATTCTCGACAATGAAGAGTCGGACACGACAACCCGTCGTCTGCTGCTGATTATCATACGTATCGCACGTCATTTGCTGAACGAAGGTATGCCCGTTCACCAATTGCTGGAACTCGGATATTTCCTGCGTAACGAAGGTCGCCGTGCCGACTTTACCATTCTGCGCCAATGGATTAATAGTCTCAGGATGACGCAGATGGCTCAACTCGAATGTGAGATGCTGGTATTGCTCTATGGTTTTACGCACGAGGAACTGTCTTTCATCGAAGAGAAGAAAGACAAGCGTATCGAAAAGATTGCACAGGAGTTGGTGGAGTTTACGAACACCCGTTCACAAGACTGGTACTTCTCGCAAGAAGGCGATAATATCTTTGTGCGCAACAACACGTCGGCCATGTTCAGTCATGTACGACGCTCAGCACGCTATTTCCGCTATTACCCCTCCGAGAGTATTACGAACTTTTTTGCTTCGTTCGTCCACTCCTTGTCACATATCGAGGAGTAACCGTCAGTGTTCGTACTTGATTTCCCTAAGACTGTGATTGCCTAAGAAGCGACTCTTGTCTACATAGCCTGCAACACCCACAATACGTCCAGTACCCGTATACTGCCACATCGTGATATCACGGCCATCGGCCAATACAGGTTCCTCTGGCATATACATGGCAATCATCATCTTATACTCGTCAGAAATCTTGCCTATCAGATACTTATTATAGAAGTTCCTATAAGTATAGAGCAACGGCTTCTGCCCATAGGCCTCATCCACCATATTGATGAAAATCAGCAGCGAGTCGCAGAAATCATCAATCGGCATGCCGCCGGTTGTCTCAATGTCAATCATCGGAATCAGATCCTGTTCCTCAGGCAGACACTGTGCCATGAAGTTATTCAACTGCTGATCGAGTGGAATCCTGGGACGGAAGAAGTGATACGAGCCTACAAGCAATCCGTTATCATGCGCCATCTGGATGTTACGTTCATACGTAGCGTCAATATGCTCACTGCCCTCCGTAGCCTTCAGGTATACGTATGCCATCTTCGTGTTCTCACCGATAGTCTCCCAGAATACCTGACTCTGGTAGTGACTCATATCGATGCCATGTACATGGTCACAGGTATCCTCGCACTGCATCAGCGGTGTATAGAACGGATCCGATAACGTAGGATCGGGCTTTACCCATGTCTTACGTCTGTGGCGGGCAGGACGTCTGTGTACATAACGACCGCGCTTCTTTTTCTGATAAGTGCGGTGAGTCCTGTGCACATTACGGTGTCTGTTATGTCTGGAACGCTGGGCATAGCCCTCCCCTGCCATGATCAGGGCAAAGAAGAATACCAGCAAAATATATAGTCTTTTCATCTTTTTACCTGTTTTGAGGGTGCAAAGGTACGGAGAAATTTCCGTTCCACCAAAGATTATTGCCAACTTTAACAAATTATGAATAAGACACTTTATGCACAAGCCGGAAAAGGTAATATGTAACGCAATACATAAATTATTCCCGAAATATTTGGCAGTTTACGTGCTTATGCGTATATTTGCAGCCAAAAAGAGCGACTATCATGAAGAAGATTCTATTTATATTGACACTGTCGGTAACGCTATGTAGCTGCCATAAAGACCACGACGAGGATCCTGTGCCGGTGCCCGATCCACAGCATACGGTATTGGTATATATGTCTGGAGAGAACAATCTGGCAGACTGTCTTACTGACGATCTGAAAGAACTTACAGAAGGCTCACTGCTGCTTAGCAAGGACGATCATCTGATAGCCTACGTCGACACTGTAGGAAAGGACATCAAACCGTATATCATAGAGATCACCCAAGGGCAGCGGAAGAAAGTGTATGAGTTTGACACCGACTTCTCTTCGGCAGACCCAAAGAGGTTCCGTGAGGTCATCGACTGGACTGTCCGCAACTATCCTGCTAATGATTATGGACTTGTGCTCTGGGGTCATGCCTCAGGCTGGTATGTTGTCAACGACACGATTGCCTCCACTCGTGCCTATGGCGTAGACAAGGGTTACGATATTAGCGGTAAGGAGACCTGGATGAACATCACGCAGTTGGCTCGTGCCTTGGATGGACTGCCTAAGATGAGGTTTATCATGGGCGACTGCTGCTGTTTAATGTGTGTGGAGTGTGCCTACGAGTTGCGCAATCATGCGGATTACCTGATCGGATCGCCTGCAGAGATTCCAGATGCTGGAGCGCCATACCAGTTGCTGACGCCAACACTTTTCACACAGTCGGAAACTTTCTATCGTGATATCATCGACTGTTACTACGACTACTATAAAAACATCCCTCTCTCGGCCATCGACCTCTCACAGATGGAGACACTCGCTACGGCTACCCGTTCTGCTGTGGCCTTGTTTGCGCCCACCTATCCTGAAGAGGTAGACCTCAGCGGACTGACATTCTACGACGGTTATGAGAGTTATAAGATGATGTATGATATGAAACAGCTGATGGAGAAGCACGCTGCGCCCAATGTCTATGCAGACTGGGAGAAAGCGTTTGCACAGGCTGTGCCCTACTCTCGGATGGCCATGAGATGGACAACTATCTTCCAGACGCTCGTAAAGGCTTTCCCGACTTTCGAACCTGACCGCGGACAATACGGTTGCGTCAGCATGTTCGTACCACAGAATGTCTACAAGAGTTCCTCCCACGAGTATAACAAGCGTTGGGTCAACTTCGCCTGGGGCCAGTATGTCAACTGGTCCGAATACGGTTGGTAAATCTATAAGGGTTATGCGTTCTTTTCGTGGATGACCACCTTGATCTTTGAGATACGGTGGCCGTCGAGTTCCGTAACCTCAAAGGTAAAGTTCTCGTAGTCGATACGCTCATGGAGCACAGGGAAGTCGCCCTTAATCTCTAACAGCAAGCCTGCCAGCGAATCGGCATCACCCTCAACTTCCTCAAACGTCTCATCGTCAAGGTCGAGAATCTTGAAAAAGTCGGAAAGCAGCGTCTTTCCTTCAAAGACGTAGGTATTGGCGTTAATACGTACGTAACTCTTTTCTTCCTCGTCGTACTCATCATTGATCTCACCTACAATCTCTTCCAGGATATCCTCCAAAGTAATCAGTCCGCTGGTGCCGCCATATTCATCAACAACGATGGCGATATGCACCTTGTTCTCCTGGAACTCACGCAGCAAGTCGTCGATCTTCTTCGTTTCAGGCACGAAATACGGCGGACGGATAAGCGACTGCCAACGGAACGTGGAGGGTTTTGAGAGATGCGGCAACAAATCCTTGATATACAGGATGCCTCGGATATTATCGATAGAATCCTGATAGACGGGGATGCGGGAGTAGTTATTCTCAACGATACACTGAAGCACCTCAGGAAAAGAGGTTCGGAAGTCGAGATCAACGATATCCTGACGCGAGGTCATCACCTCCTTAGCAGTCTCGTCGCCGAAACGCACGATACCTTCCAGCATATTCTTCTCTTCCTTAAGTTCTTCTTCGTCGGTAAGCTCGAGTGCCTGCTCCAAATCATCAACACTGAGCACATGGTTCTCCTTCTGCACCACCTTCTCTGCCAACACGCCCGATCGAATGAGAATATTAGCCATCGGACGGAACAATTTGCTCAGCCCAAGGATACCTGGTGCCGACATCCGACAGAAAGCCAGCGCATGTTGCCCGGCATAGACCTTTGGCATAATCTCACCAAAGAGCAGCAACAGGAACGTCAGCAGAACAGTAATCACCACAAACTCCAGCCAGTAAGCCGTACCGAATCTGAATACCTGGGCGAAGAAATAGTTGCAGAGCATGATGATCGTGACGTTCACCAGATTGTTGGTAATCAAGATGGTGGCCAACGTACGCTCTGAATCCTCACGAAGCGCCAGAATCTTACGGTCACGGGGATTCTTCTCGTCGTCGAGTTCATTCAGATCATTAGGCGAGAGTGAGAAGAAAGCAATTTCGGAACCCGAAGCATAGCCCGAGAAAACCAGTAACAAACAAGCAAGTACAAGTGCAATCACAGCTCCCAACGAAGGAGGCAGCACCTGTACCTGACTTAATATATCTTGAAGATAGTCCATATAGTTTAGAAGGGAAGACCCTCGTCGGGCTTCTGCTCATCTGGCTGTGGCGCAGCAACAGGCTCATTGACCGTCTGCGACTGTGTAGCCGGTTTCGGTGAGAGCAGTTCCATGTTGTCAGCCCAGATCTCCGTCGTATAACGGCGCTGTCCCTGCTTGTCATCGTATGACGTATAGCGGATTCGTCCCTCGATATAGAGCTTGTCGCCCTTATGGACATACTTCTCACAGATCTCTGCCAAACGACGCCAGAGGATCACGTTGTGCCAATCCGTATGATCGGGCACCTGCGTACCATTCTGAAGTGTATAGCCACGCTCTGTTGTAGCCAGGCGCAAACGCGCTACTGCCACACCCTGATCAACATACCTGACTTCAGGTTCCTGGCCCACATTGCCAATAAGCATTACCTTATTCATATATTTATATGGCCTCCTTTGCCAAACCTAAATAGCGGAACTTAAAATTCTTACCTTTTGCTGAAGGGAACTGACTACGGTCGTCGACACGCTCACGAAGATGGTCAACAATGCGTTCATAGCACTCCATACCCGAGTTAGCTTTCACACGAGCAGCGAAACGAGTATCACGATACTGGAACTTGCCTGTACCAGGAACCATCAGCACACGCTTGAAATCTATCACACCCTCATACCAACCTGGACGAACCTCATTAAGTCGGGCCAGTGCAGGTGCAGGAGCCTTTGGAGCTGCCTCAGCCACAGGATGTACAGCCTTCTTGTCCTTGAAGTCCTGCATGGTCTGAGCCTCAGTCTTAATAATGATAAAATACACCCGTGGATGTATCTTGTAACGCTTGGGATAAAACACGTCACTGGCAGCATACTCTCGAATGTCTGCCTCAAGCATGGGGTCCATACCAATTTCTTCAATGGAACTCAAAAAGTCTATAGCCTCGTCAACAGTGGACACAAGCGTTTCACGGTCGAAATATCTTAAGTATAAATTCATTTGAAAAAGATGTTGTTTTCCGTCAATAAGAAGAGCGGAAAACGGGACTCGGACCCGCGACCCCAACCTTGGCAAGGTTGTGCTCTACCAACTGAGCTATTTCCGCCTGTTCTAAAATAAAGTGAAGAGGAGGAGACTCGAACTCCCACGTCGCAATTGACACTACCCCCTCAAAGTAGCGCGTCTACCAATTCCGCCACCTCTCCAGCAAAACTACTGAATAAAAAAGAGTGCCCAGAACAGGACTCGAACCTGCACGCCTCGCGGCACACGCACCTGAAACGTGCGCGTCTACCAATTCCGCCACCTGGGCATTTTCACATTAAGGCCATTCCCTAATGTCTCTTTTTTGTTCAATAATTAGAGCGGAAAACGGGACTCGGACCCGCGACCCCAACCTTGGCAAGGTTGTGCTCTACCAACTGAGCTATTTCCGCCTGTTTTCTTCCTTTTGGAAGGGCATTTCTCTAAATGCGAGTGCAAAGGTAATGCTTTTTTCGGAACTGGCAAACTTTTTAAGAACTTTTTTTCAAAAAAAGTGCCATTTTATCGAAAAACGGCCTTCTGATGGGGCTTAATCCATCCGATTACGATAGTCTTCGTAGCCAAAACGGCGCAAAACCTCCAACTCGCCATCAGCATGAAGCATACCAATCGCAGGATGGGAAATGCCATTAAATGTATTGGTCTTGACCGTTGTATAATGAATCATATCTTCAAATATAATCTCCTCACCAATCTTCAGCTCGTGATCGAATTGCCAGTAACCCATGAAATCGCCAGAAAGACAACTATTACCCCCCAAACGGTAAATGAAATTTGAGAGTTGGGGTTCCGTCAAAGGGAAAGTGCCATCTTCTAATGGCTCAAAATGTCTGGCTCCGCGTACATCGGGGTAGTATGGCATCTCCAGACAATCAGGCATATGACAGGTGAAGCTGACATCGAGAATTGCTGTATGGATACCTTTGTCTTCCACAATATCTACCACATGCGACACCAACGGACCCGTCTGCCAGGCAAAGGCACTGCCTGGTTCCAGTATCACCTTCAGCCAGGGATAGCGTTTCTTGAAATCTTGCATTATCGAGATGAGCAGCGCCACATCATAATCCTTCCGTGTCATCAGATGACCACCACCGAAGTTAATCCACTTCAGTTGAGGGAACCATTGAGCGAATTTCTCCTCGATATGTACGAGTGTGCGCTGAAACACATCTGCCCCACTCTCACAATGACAATGACAATGGAAGCCCTCAATATCGGCAGGCAATTGCTCCGGCAGTTTATCAGCCGTCACACCGAAGCGTGTGCCTGGAGCACAAGGGTTATAGAGCATTGTTCCCACCTCAGAATATTCAGGATTCACCCGCAAGCCTAAAGAACAACTATTGGCTCTCGCATGGAAATGCTCATACTGAGTCAGTGAGTTAAACGTCAGATGTGAAGAGCACTTCACAATCTCATCAAACTCCTCGTCCGTATAGGCAGGCGAATAAGTATGGGCTGGTGCACCAAACTCCTCGAAGGCCAAACGAGCCTCCGAAAGCGAGCTGGCTGTCGTACTGTTGATATACTCTCGGAAGATGGGAAAAGTCTTCCAAAGTGCAAACGCCTTGAAGGCAAGGATAACCTCTATATCGGCTTTCGCCGCAACATCAGCTATCAGCTCGAGGTTGCGGCGAAGTTTTTTCTCCTCTATAATATAAATAGGTGTAGCCATTATTCTTTCTTCAAAGGGATGAGGACGCTGAACGTTGATCCTTCACCTTCAACGGATTCTACGGTACAGTCACCGCCATTCTTCCGTGCGAAGTCCTGACACAACTGGAGTCCCAGACCAGATCCTTCCTCACCGCCCGTACCATAAGTAGTTTCTCCCTTATGGAAAATGGAATCCAGACGATCGGCGGCAATACCCACACCATGATCACTAACGCTCACCTTAGCATAATCGCCTTCCTCCTTCATAACAATCTCTATCGAGGCTCCTTCAGGTGAGAACTTAATGGCATTTGACATGAAGTTACGCACAACGGTTTTCAGCATATCATTATCGGCATGTACAACGAGTGGCGTATCCGGACGCTGCAGATCGAGCTTGATATGCTTCGTCGATGCAATCATCTCGAAGATATCCACCACACCTGGGATGATATCGTTCAAATCCAGATCCTGCAGCACTACATTCAATCGACCCGTCTGACTCTTCGTCCACTTCAGCAGGTTATCCAGCAGATCGTGCACTTCCTCTGATTCGCGGTTAGCCTTATCCAACAGCTCAAAGAGTTCTGGTCCTACCAGCTCCGGTGTCGTAGAAGCTACCACGAGGTTCAGCACCATACGGATACTGGCCATTGGAGAACGCAGGTCGTGGGCAATCACAGAATACATCTTATCACGATTGCTCAATGTAGCTTTCAACTCAGTATTCTGCTGCTCAATAATACGCTTAGCTGCCACCAGCGATATCTGCTGCATCACACGCATCACTAGCTCTTCCTTATTAAACGGCTTCGTCAGGAAGTCACTGGCACCAACCTTAAAACCATGCACCAGATCCTGAGGTGTATTCAAAGCAGTAAGGAAAATGATGGGGATATCCTTCGTCAGAGGATCTTTCTTCAGAATGACAGCTGCATCGAATCCGCTGATATCCGGCATCATTACGTCGAGCAGAATCAAATCGGGCAGTTCTTTCTTAGCCACTTCAATGCATGCATTACCACAATTGGCAGTGCACACCTGGAACTTCTCATTGCTCAACAATATCTTAAGCAGTAATACATTGCTCACCACATCGTCGACAATCAGAATTTTATAGTCACTTCGGTTAATTTTTGACTCTAAAGTCTCTTCTAATTCCATCGTCGGGCTAATAATTACGTGTATATCGTTTGCAAAAATAATGCAAAAATCTGAAACTTCCAAATTTTTGCACTACTTTTTCAACTCTTACTTATATTCTGCCCATGATTTGATGCCAATATCCTCCAATTTATAGGTACAAAACGCGTTTATGAAGGCACTCGCCAGTCGCGAGTTGGTAATCAGTGGCACGTTCAGATCGATGGCCGCCCGTCGTATCCTGTAGCCGTTGGTCAGCTCGTGCGTAGTCAGGTTCTTGGGAATGTTCACTACCATGTCTATCTGGTGCTGATGGAGCAGATCGAGGGCAGCAGGTGCATCACCCGTCTCACTGGGCCAAAGAACCAGCGTGTTTTTCACCCCGTTCTCCGTGAGATACTTCGACGTACCTGCCGTAGCATAGAGCTCGTAACCATGATCTACCAGCATACGGGCGGCATCCAGCATCTCGGCTTTCTGTTTTGCCGAACCAGTTGACAACAACACACTCTTCTTTGGAATACGATGACCCACTGAGAGCATGGCTTTCAGCAGAGCCGTATTGGTATTGTCGCCGATACAGCCCACTTCACCTGTTGAAGCCATATCCACACCCAATACAGGGTCGGCCTTCTGCAGACGGTTAAAGCTGAACTGCGATGCCTTAATACCAACATAGTCGAGGTCGAACAAGTTCTTGGCAGGCTTCTCTACGGGCAGTCCAAGCATCACCTTCGTAGCTAAGTCGATGAGGTTCAACTTCAGCACCTTGCTCACAAACGGGAAGCTACGCGAAGCACGCAGGTTACATTCAATCACCAGGATGTCGTTCTCACGAGCCATATACTGGATATTGAACGGACCATTGATATGCAGGGCCTTCGCAATCTGACGCGAGATGCGCTTGATTCTCCTTACCGTCTCTACATACAACTTCTGCGGCGGGAACTGGATCGTCGCATCACCCGAGTGCACACCTGCGAACTCAATATGCTCACTGATGGCATAGGCCAGTATTTCTCCGTCTTTCGCCACAGCATCCATCTCGATCTCCTTAGCGTGTTCTATGAACTTCGACACCACTACAGGGTGATCCTCCGATACATTCGCAGCCAACTGCAGGAACTTCTCCAGCTCTTCCTTGTTTGAACACACATTCATCGCAGCACCCGAGAGTACATACGACGGGCGTACCAAGACTGGGAACCCAACCCTCTCTACGAACTTGTCGATATCTGCCATCGAGGTCAGCGCGCTCCACTCAGGTTGGTTCACACCAATCTCGTTCAACATCTGCGAGAACTTGGCTCGATCCTCAGCACCATCGATATCCACAGCCTGTGTTCCGAGAATGTTCACGTGCTGCTCGTCGAGATAGACCGCTAAATTATTTGGTATCTGACCACCCGTAGACACGATGACACCATAAGGCTGTTCAAACTCAATGATATCGAGCACACGCTCAAAGGTCAGCTCGTCGAAGTACAGTCGGTCACACATATCATAATCCGTCGATACAGTCTCTGGGTTATAGTTGATCATCACACTTCGCCAGCCCTCCTTACGGATGGTGTTCAAAGCTTGCACACCACACCAGTCGAACTCTACACTCGAACCGATGCGATAGGCACCAGAGCCCAGCACGATGATACTCTTCTTATCATTCTCAAACTGGATATCGCTGGCCACACCCGAATAGGTCACATACAGATAGTTGGTCTGTGCGGGATACTCGGCAGCCAGTGTATCAATCTGTTTCACCACAGGCTGTATACCAAACTGCTTCCTGCGGTTCCTTACCAGCAGCAGAGCCTCGTGCATCGTACTGATCTCGCCCTCCAGTCCAATGGCTCTGGCTATCTGGAAGTCGGTAAATCCATACACCTTCGCCTCGCGCAGCAAGTCCTTTTCCAGCGTATTGATATTCTGTTTCTTCAGTTGTTCGTCAATGTCGATGATATGCTTCAGCTTCTCCAGGAACCACTTATCAATCTTGGTCAGCTCGTGGATGCGGTCTATATCATACTGTGGCTCATGCATCGCTTTCGAGATCACAAAGATGCGTTTGTCTGTCGGCTCACGCAGAGCTGCGTCGATATCAGGAATCTTCAGTTCCTTGTTCTCCACAAAGCCGTGCATGCCCTGTCCGATCATACGCAGACCTTTCTGGATAGCCTCCTCGAAATTACGACCGATAGCCATCACCTCGCCTACGCTCTTCATCGAAGAACCCAGTTCTTTGTCTACCCCGTGGAACTTCGACAGATCCCAACGCGGAATCTTACAAACCACATAGTCGAGGGCGGGTTCGAAGAAGGCACTGGTAGTCTTCGTCACTGAGTTCTTCAGTTCAAAGAGTCCATAACCCATACCCAGTTTGGCAGCCACAAAGGCCAAGGGATAACCTGTCGCCTTCGAAGCCAACGCCGAACTTCTCGAGAGTCGGGCGTTCACCTCAATCACACGATAGTCTTCCGACTGCGGATCGAAGGCATACTGCACATTACACTCACCCACAATACCGATATGACGGATAATCTTAATGGCCAGTGCCCTCAGCTTATGATACTCCGAATTCGTCAGCGTCTGCGATGGTGCAATCACGATACTCTCACCCGTATGAATACCCAGCGGGTCGAAGTTCTCCATATTACAAACGGTGATACAGTTGTCGTACTTATCACGCACCACCTCGTACTCTATCTCCTTCCAGCCTTTCAACGACTTCTCCACCAATACCTGTGGTGAGAAGGCAAAGGCTTTCTCTGCCAATTTATCAAGCTCTTCTTCGTTGTCACAGAAGCCAGAACCCAGTCCACCCAGTGCATAGGCAGCACGCAGGATCACGGGATAACCCAGATGCTTGGCAGCCTGACGGGCACTCTCTATATCCTCGCAAGCCTCACTCTTGATGGTCTTCACGCCGATCTCGTCGAGTTTCTTCACAAAGAGCTCACGATCCTCCGTATCCATAATAGCCTGCACAGGTGTACCCAGCACCTTTACACCGTACTTCTCCAGCACGCCACTCTGGTAAAGTTCAACACCGCAGTTCAATGCTGTCTGTCCACCGAAGGCCAACAGAATACCATCTGGACGTTCCTTCTCAATCACACGTTCCACGAAATAAGGTTGCACAGGCAGGAAGTAAATCTCATCTGCCACACCTTCTGATGTCTGCACCGTTGCAATGTTCGGGTTGATCAGTATAGTCTTCACGCCCTCTTCGCGCAGAGCTTTCAGGGCTTGCGAACCACTATAGTCAAACTCACCTGCCTCACCAATCTTCAACGCGCCTGAACCAAGCAACAGGACTTTCTTGATTGAATTATCTTTCATCTTTTCTTTCAATTATCAATCTTTCAATGTTCAATCTATCACAGTGTTTCAATGAAACGGTCAAACATAAATTCTGTATCTACAGGACCTGAGCAAGCCTCAGGGTGGAACTGACTCGAGAACCAGGGATGTGAGAGATGTCGGATACCCTCGTTCGAGCCATCGTTCATATTCACAAAGAGTTCGCGCCAGTCATTACCTAATGTGGCAGCATCAACAGCATAACCGTGATTCTGCGAGGTCACATAACAACGGTTGGTGCCTACCTCGCGAACAGGCTGGTTGTGCGAACGGTGTCCGTATTTCAGCTTATAGATAGTCGCACCACCTGCCTTAGCCAACAACTGGTTACCCATACAGATACCGCAGATAGGTTTACGCGAACGTGACATCTGTTTCTTCAGCACCTCTACAGCATCCACACACATATCAGGATCACCAGGACCATTCGCCAGGAACAATCCGTCGAAGTCCATATCCGTATAGTCGTAATTCCAGGGAACGCGAATCACCTCTACACCACGCTTGATCAGACAACGGATGATATTGTTCTTTACGCCACAGTCCACGAGCACCACTTTCCTTCCAGCCCCTTCGTTATAGTGGATCACATCCTTGCACGACACCTTATCCACCCAGTTCACGCCCTCATATTCAGCCGTAGGGATATTGTCGGGCTCATCGTCAAAGATGATCTGTCCCATCATCACACCATGCTCACGCAACACCTTTGTCAACTCACGGGTATCAATGCCCGTAATACCAGGCACACCCTCACGCTTCAACCAGTCGGCCAAGCTCTCATTCGCATTCCAGTGCGAATAGGCCTCGCTGTAGTCGCTTACAATGATAGCCGATGCGTAGATCTTGTCACTCTCCATAAAGGTGGCCAACCCGTTCTCCTCAATCGAGAATGGGGGCACACCATAGTTACCTACCAACGGATAGGTCAGTGTCATCAACTGTCCCGCATAGCTGGGATCCGTCAGGCTCTCGGGATAACCCATCATCGCCGTGTTGAAAACCACCTCACCGGCTACAGGTTTCTCGCTACCGAAACTCTTACCCTTGAATTTTGTTCCGTCCGAAAGGACCAGTGTTACATCTCTCATATATACTTACATTTTTATCTTTTTACTTTTAAAAAAAAGGCGAAACGTTTAGAAAACGAATCGCCCTTACTTTATTCAACAGTCACTGATTTAGCTAAGTTTCTCGGCTGATCGACGTTCTTACCTTTGCAGACAGCAACGTGATAAGCCAACAGCTGCAGAGGGATCGTAGCCACTAACGGTTCCAGACACTCTAAAACGTCGGGCAACTCTATCACCTCGTCGGCAATCTTCGATATCGTGTCGTCGCCCTTCGATACCAGCGCAATCACTTTACCCTGACGGGCCTTGATCTCCTGGATGTTCGACAGCACCTTCTCGTACATCGCGTTATGGGTGGCGATCACGACAACGGGCATATCCGAGTCTATCAAGGCAATCGGACCGTGTTTCATCTCGGCAGCGGGATAACCCTCAGCATGGATATAGGATATCTCCTTCAACTTCAGCGCACCTTCCAGAGCTACAGGGAACGAATAGCCGCGCCCTAAATAGAGGAAATTATGTGCATAAGTAAAGGTACGCGCGAGATCGGCCACCTTATCGTTGGTCTGTAACACCTCACGAATCTTTACGGGAATCTCACTCAGTCCTTTGACAATCTTCAGATACTCATCACGGTTGATGGTACCCTTGGCCTCACCCATCGCCAGTGCAATCATCGTCAACACCGTCACCTGACCCGTAAAGGCCTTCGTCGAAGCCACACCAATCTCTGGTCCCACGTGGATATATGTACCTGTATCGGTAGCACGGGGGATACTCGAACCGATGGCATTGCAGATGCCATAGATAAAGGCACCCTTTTCCTTCGCCAGTTGTACAGCAGCCAACGTGTCGGCCGTCTCACCGCTCTGCGAGATGGCTATCACCACATCGCCCTTGCCCACCACAGGATTCCTGTAACGGAACTCCGATGCATACTCCACCTCGACGGGGATACGACAGAGACTCTCGATGATCTGCTTACCAATCAGACCTGCGTGCCACGAAGTACCACAAGCCACAATCACCACGCGCTTAGCGCTGAGCATCTGGCGGCGATAATCTATTAAGGCCGAGAGTGTTACATGATCTGCCTCGATATTCACGCGACCGCGCATGCAGTTCGTTAAGCACTCGGGCTGCTCAAAGATCTCCTTCAGCATGAAGTGCGGAAAACCACCCTTCTCTATCTGTCCCAGATCTATGTCAACCTTCTTCACTGCCAACTCCTGATCCTCTCCGTGAATATTCACCACGTGCAAATCTTGCCCGCGACGTATCACAGCAATGTTACCATCCTCCAGATACACCACCTTATCGGTGTACTCTACAATCGGACTGGCATCGCTTCCCAGGAAGAACTCGTCAGCACCAATGCCCACCACCAGCGGACTCTGCTTACGAGCAGCGATAATCTGGTCGGGGTCGCGCTTGTCGAGTACAGCAATGGCGTATGCACCAATTACCTGATATAGTGCCACCTGCACAGCCGTCAACAGATCGATATTCTTATGCTCCTTGATATATTCTATAAGTTGCACCAGCACCTCCGTATCCGTATCCGAGATAAAATTCACACCCTTCGCCTGCAGTTTTTCCTTCAACTCAGCGTAGTTTTCAATGATACCGTTGTGGATGATTGCTAAATTCTTGCTTTCCGAATAGTGCGGATGGGCGTTACGCGACGAAGGCTCGCCATGAGTAGCCCAACGGGTGTGAGCAATACCAATGGTACCGCTTACGTTCTTGTCGTTACAAAAATCACAGAGATTGTCAACCTTCCCTTTGGCCTTGTAAACATTCAAGTCGCCATTGTCGTTGATGAGAGCTACACCAGCACTATCGTAACCACGATATTCCAGTCGGCGCAAGCCTTTTATCAGTATGGGGAAAGCTTCCTTATTCCCGATGTATCCTACGATTCCGCACATACATTATTCTATCGTTTTGATGTCTATGTTGTTAATTTGGCTGCAAAATTACAACAAAAATCCGAATTCCCAAACATTTTGTCACAAAATTGAGTATATTTCAATAAAAAGCCTTATCTTTGTACCGATTTTCATAAGAAGACAAACAAAAAGCACTTAAAGCATGCCGAAAGAACAATCATCTGTCAGAGAAAGGCAGCGGACTGATTTGCGGGAACCGCGTAGATATAAGGTGACCATTTATAATGATGACTTCACCACGATGGAATTTGTGGTTCAGATACTCACGCAGGTGTTTCTGAAGAGTCAGACTGAGGCTGAGACACTGATGCTGCAGGTACACCACTCCGACAAGGCCGTAGTGGGCATCTACAGCTATGATGTGGCCACCTCGAAGGTAAACAAGGCCACCAATATGGCCCGTGAGGCAGGCTTCCCCCTCAGGCTCACCGTTGATCCAGAAGGTTGCGAGTAAGCTCGATGTTTCAATTTTCAATATTCAATTTTCAATAAAATTAAGTGTCCGAGTTAAAACAAACCCAACGTGCAGCCAAAGCGCTGAATGCTGCGCTTGAATGCTGCAAGGAATACAGACATGAGTTCATCATGCCCGAACACCTGTTGCTGGCGTTGACCGATGAGTTTACTTTCAGCAAGGTACTCAGCAACTTTTATCCTTCACAGTCGTTTGTTGAGCATCTGGAAGAGAAACTCGAGGAAACAGAGGCGATTCCAGAGGATCAGGACTACGCCCCAGAGGTATCAGTCCAAATGGAACAAGTCATCAGTTTTGCCTATGCACAGGTGATGAGCAGCAGTGCCCAGGCGCTCGACATTCCTCACCTGGTCATGGGTATCCTGCAGTTGGAGGAGTCGTGGGCGTGCTATCTGCTGAAGGATGCCATTGGCGACAGGGAGAGCAACTTCATGAGCGAGTTGATCAGCGCCTATGAGTTCGACGACCATCTGGAGGAGGAAACAGGCGAACACAAACATGAGGCTGCCTGGCGAAGACTGGTAACCTGTATGAACGAGCTCTACCAGAACCACAACCCGCTGATAGGCCGTGAGCAGGAACTGGAGCGTACCATCCAGGTGTTATGCCGACGCGATAAGAACAACCCATTGCATATAGGTGAACCAGGTGTGGGTAAGACAGCCCTGATATGGGGATTGGCTCGGATGATTGAAGAAGGCCAGGTGCCCGATCGACTGAAAGGCAGCCGTATCTATCAGCTCGACATTGGCACCCTGCTGGCAGGCACGCAATATCGTGGCGACTTCGAGAACCGCATCAAGCAGATTATGGATGGTATTCAGGAGGAGAGCGAAAAGAATATCGTCTATATCGACGAGATCCACACGCTCGTGGGCGCTGGAGCCACTGGCGAGGGATCAATGGATGCTTCGAATATGCTGAAACCCTATTTAGAGTCAGGCACCATCCGATTCATCGGTTCCACCACCTACGAGGAATACAATCGCCACTTCTCGCGCTCCAAAGGACTGGTGCGCCGTTTCCAGCAGATCGACATCCCTGAGCCTACGCCCGAGGAAACGAAACACATTCTACGCCAACTGCGCCCGCAATACGAGCAGTTCCACCATGTAACATACGACGAGGCTGCGCTCGACTTTGCCGTTGATGCCAGTTATAAATATGTGAACGATCGTTTCCTGCCTGACAAGGCCATCGATCTCATCGACGAAGCTGGCGCAGCGAAAGAAGTGAAAAGTGAAAAGTGTGTGTCGAAGGCGGAGATCGCAGACGTGTTGGCGAAGACGTGTAAGGTTGACGCAATGGCGATGAAGGCCGATGATGACAATGAGAAACTGTCAACGCTCAACGCTCAACTCTCCTCCCAAATCTACGGTCAGGACGAGGCCATCCGTCAGGTGGTGGAGGCGGTCCAGATGTCAAAGGCAGGATTGCTCGACGATAATAAACCATTGGCCTCACTGCTGTTCGTTGGCCCTACTGGTGTGGGTAAGACAGAAGTAGCACGCATACTCGCCAAAGAATTAGGTATCACCCTGTTGCGCTTCGACATGAGTGAATATACCGAGAAGCATACCGTCGCAAAACTCATCGGTTCGCCTGCTGGTTATGTGGGCTATGAGGATGGAGGTCTGCTCACCGATGCCATCCGCAAAACACCCAACTGCGTGTTGCTGCTCGATGAGATTGAGAAAGCCCATCAGGACATCTATAACATTCTGCTGCAGGTAATGGACTATGCCCGACTCACGGATAATAAGGGTCGCAAGGCCGATTTCCGCAACGTCATCCTCATTATGACCTCGAATGCCGGAGCCCAGTTTGCCGCCCAGGCCAATATCGGTTTCGTTGGTGGTGTGTCGCGTGGTGAGGCTATGCTGAAACAGGTGAAGAAGACCTTCAAGCCCGAGTTTATCAACCGCCTCACAGGCACAGTTGTCTTCAACGATATGGATCGCCAGATGGCCACCCTGATTCTGAAGAAGAAACTCAGAGAACTACAGGAGAAACTCACTGCCAAGCAGGTAGAGATGACGCTCACCGACGAGGCTTTTGCCTTGTTGCTCGACGAAGGATTCACCCGCGAATATGGTGCCCGCGAGATGGATCGTGTGATTGCTCAGCGCCTCAAACCCCTCCTCACCCGCGAGATCCTCTTCGGCTCCCTCAAACACGGTGGTAGTATAACTATAAGCGCAGAGATGCTCACCTCTTAATTCTCAATTAACGAAGTGTCCGTATTCCAACTTGACTCCGAACTCTGGTTCCCCGATCCTCATCTGGGCGAGGAAGATGGACTGGTGGCTGTAGGTGGCGACCTGAGCGTCGACCGTCTGCTCCTCGCCTACTCCAACGGTTTCTTCCCCTGGTTCTCCTATCGCGATCAGAAGGAGCCGATGTGGTTCTGTCCGTTGAAACGCTTCGTGATATTCCCCAACGAAATCCACGTAAGTCACTCCATGCGCCAGCTCATCCATAAGGATCTCTACCGCATCACCGTCAACAAAGATTTTGCAGGCGTGATGCAAGGCTGTGCCACAGCCCAGAACCGCAATAGCGAGGCAGGTGCCTGGCTGGGTCCCGACATCATCAAGGCATATACCGAAATGCATCGTCAGGGTTTTGCTGCCAGCATCGAGGTGTGGGAGAAACCACAGGCAGGTGCTACGGATGGCCGATTGGTGGGCGGATTATATGGCGTCACGCTTGGCTCTTCGTTCTTTGGCGAGAGCATGTTCTCACTCGTGCCGAGTGCCTCCAAGTTGGCCCTCATCTTCCTGGCCCGCCAGTTCGAAAGACTCGGAGGCGCGCTCATCGACTGCCAACTCGAAACCCCACACCTACGCTCCATGGGCGGCCGCTATATTCCCTACGAGGAATACATCAGCATCATCAGGAAATAACAAAAACTCTCTACAACTTCTCGCCACAATGTGAGCAATAGCGGTCGGATTTTCGCACTTTATCGCCACATCGCGGACAACGTCCGTCTTTCGGTTTTTCCTTCGTCTCGTCAATGATGTTGGCTGTCACAATGCCTGTAGGTACAGCAATAATGGTATAGCCCAGCAGCATGACGAATGCCGAGAGCAAGCGTCCTATGGGGGTGACAGGCGTGATGTCGCCATAGCCAACGGTAGTCATCGTCACGATAGCCCAATATACGGATGTGGCCAAGTCGGTGAATTTCGTTTCCGGATTTCCACTCTCAACCATATACATCAGGGTGCCCAGACAAGTAACCAGTATCAGCACAAACAGGAAATAGACCGCTATCTTATTGATGCTCTTCTTGAGTGAGTTCATCAGCAAATACCCCTCGTTGATCAATGTGAAGAGTTTCAGGATACGGAAGATACGGATGAATCGGAACGTACGGAACAAAAGCATATACCGCGCGTTGGGCAGGAAATAAGAGAGGTAAGGCGGCAGTGTGGCCAGAAGGTCTATCACGCCAAAGAAACTCAGCACGTAGTCTTTCGGACGTGGTGAGCAATAAACGCGGGCAATGTACTCAACGGTAAAGAAGAAGGTGAGCAGATACTCCAGTATCTCCAGTGAGAACTGAAAGGCGTGGGCCAGCGACGGGATGGTCTCGATGAACGATATGAGGATGCTCAGCGAGATAGCCACCATCAAAACAATATCGAAAACACGTCCGGCAGGCGTGTCCGACTCAAACAGTATCTTATACAGCTTTTCTTTTTCAAGCCACTCAGGTTTCTTCATAATGTCTCGTTTATATCACGGCTGCAAAGATACGAACAATTTTTGAATAGTAAAACATTTAGGTCGCATTTTTACATATTCAGTTTCCTTCATGCATGTTCTCGCTGGCACCGAATCAAATCGGAGAAAAAAAGAATTAGGGCTGTATATCTGTAGCTTGAAGTGGTTAGTGGCACTAACCAGTTGGATAATCCCCTCATATCGCCAAGGATCTGAGGGGACTTTGGTTTACTTGATAGTCAGCCAGACGGTTTCATCGCGGGCTTTGGCTTCGACGATCTTTTGTTTGAGTTCGTAGAGCCACTTGCGGCTTTCGAGGAGCCGACCAACCAGTTGGTTGCGACCAACGAGGATGCAGCCCGCAGTGTCTTTGACGGTGTTGCCTGCATGGATGCGGATGCCCTTCCACAAATGGTTGAAGTCGGGGCCACCTAACAAGACGGGAAGCCACATCTTGAATTTCGGACTCCAAGTGATCACTACCGCGTAGCGGCCTTCGGGGATGGCAATCGGTTTCAGCGATGCCAACTTCGCAGGCGAACGCAGCACGGATTCTTTTGATACCGTGGTTTTCATTTCGAGCACTGGCGGCTCAAGCGTGTCGCAAAAGTAGTTTTCGCGTGTGTATGTCCGATACTCTTCGTTTTCCTCTTTGAGGAAGGAAAGCCTACCTATCGTGTAGGCCTTCCGTTTTGCAATGCGTGTTAATACTAATTCCATAATTTGCTTAAAGTTGCGATTAAATGAGAGCAGAGCCAAGCTTGCTTGAGCTCTGCCGAATGTGAGCAAGTTCAAGGGCGGAACGCCCTTAATGTGGCAAAGTGGCAAAGTGGCAAAGTGGCGCAAGGGCGAATGCCCTTAAAGTGGCGTTTTATGCCAGTGCTTGCTATCGGTCTTCTCAATCCAACCGTCGCGACGCCAGCGGGTAATGATGTTGCGCAAGGCTGACTCACCACAATAACCGCGCTTCAAAGCCCGCAGATCATCCATCGAGAATGAGGGTGCCAACTGGTCGAAGATGGAATGGTTTGCACCATACCGCTGACATTCATCCTGCGCATTGACGTACTCATTGCGGAGTGCCTCGCCAAAGACCTTTATCTGCTGGTCGAGACAATACTGAGCCATCATCAGCGCAAAGTCGAGACAAGCCTTGCTTTCCTTGGCGCAACCAGACAACATGTGGAAGATGACACCACAGCGGAAACCGATGACAGCCGCACGCTTGCGATAGGTGTCCTTGACGTGGTCGATATCCTTGGCAGCCTCTACACGTTTCTCTTCTACCCAAGCCTCGATGGCCTTGCGAAGTCGAGGGGTGTCAACGAGTCCTGTAAACGAGCGCAGACGGGTGACGGCCTGCTGAATACGTGCTTCGTCCTCTGCCGAACGCTTGCCGAACTTCGGCATCTTCGAGAAAGAAGCGTCAGGCATTTCAGCCACGAGCACACGACTCGAAAGTCCATTCTCAATGTTGTCCGACTTAAAGCACTTGCGCATGGCACCGTTCGTGCCGAGCATCGTCCAGTTGTAGGCCACGTTGACCACTCCCGACTCAGCCTGATCGGAGTTGTAATCCTGACCCCACTCGCCGTAGTCAAAGCTCAAACGATAGATGTCATACTTTGAACTCCACGAGCCAGCACCATTGGTTTTTCGAAGGGTGTCAAGTTCCTCGCCAAAGCTATACAAGGTATGCCCCTGCGCATTCTTGAAACGTTTCAAAAGTGTTGAACAAGAGACCGTTACGGGCACGACGCGAATCAAGACGTGTGGGTCTTCGGGAGCCTTCTCGTTGGCCTTGCGGCCTTTCTTACGCTCCTTCCATTCCTCTTCGCGCTTGCGTGCAAGAGCATCCTCTTCGTCGAGTTGGTGCTTCCAGATGTCAACGGCATTTTTCACTACCGACTTGTTTGAAGCCTGCTCACCACGGATAATCGACATCAGCCCGAGGTGGTGTGTGTTGCCGTCGCAATATTCCACTTCCACCTGATCGGCATAGGCCCCGCAGATCGGCATGATGCCGCAAAGCACAGGCATGTGCATCGAAACCGGCACACCAACCAACGATTCTTTGAGTCCGATTGGCAGGGCACGAACATTCACCTTCACGCCCGTTTCTTCTGCAACGGCCTCAGCATCCTCTGTCATTTCAAGTAGTTCCTCATCTGTCATTTCGAGCGTAGCCGAGAAATCTCCCCACTTAAATGCATCCAGAATCTGCTGCATCAACTTCGAAATACCCTTAGGCTCTTCCTTGCAAGCCGAATCGACCACACTTCGGAGTTCAGTCTCAGTGAGTCCGAATCGGGGCATAACCGCCATCAGCACCTCTTTCTTATTGTCGCAGATGGCACGGAGGTTGACGGCCAACTTATGCAGTTTCACATTCCGTTCACCCTCCTGAGGCTCACCGCCATTCCGTCGCCACCACTCAGAGATAATAGAGGAATAAGGGATGCCCTTGAACATCAATTCTGAATTGGGTTCTGGCTCGGCTTCGGATGTCGGCTGATTTTTCAGCTCACATCCCTTATCTGATGTCGGCGCAATTTTGCGCTCACATTCTTCAGAGACCTCAAAC